>Ga0207709_10000092_pt1 | contig 139154 bp, 119 predicted proteins | sample KBSM34metaG_FD_184397 | JGI IMG/M metagenome (GOLD analysis project Ga0207709, IMG submission 184397) | Miscanthus rhizosphere microbial communities from Kellogg Biological Station, Michigan, USA - KBS M3-4 metaG (SPAdes) (version 2) | ecosystem: Host-associated > Plants > Roots > Rhizosphere... | reverse complement strand
CTGCTGGTGGCCGTCATCGCGGTGCCGCTGGGCGTGGCCATGGGCACCTGGAAGACCGTCGAGGCCTTCTTCGAGCCCTTCGTCTCGTTCTGCCGCTACCTGCCGGCCTCGGCTTTCATTCCGCTGCTCATCCTGTGGGCGGGCCTGGGCGAAATGCAGAAGCTGCTGGTGATCTTCATCGGCTCGTTCTTCCAGATCGTGCTGATGGTGGCCGTCACCGTGGGCGGCGCGCGGCGCGACCTCGTGGAGGCGGCCTACACGCTGGGCGCCAACAGCCGCGGCATCGTGGCGCGCGTGCTCATTCCGGGCGCCGCGCCGGGCATCGCCGAAACGCTGCGCCTCGTGCTGGGCTGGGCCTGGACCTACGTGATCGTGGCGGAACTGATCGGCTCCTCGTCGGGCATCGGCCACATGATCACCGACAGCCAGGCGCTGTTGAACACCGGGCAGATCATCTTCGGGATCATCGTGATCGGCGTCATCGGCCTGTTGTCCGACTTCGCTTTCAAGGCGATGAATCGCCGTCTGTTTGCATGGGCTGCACTGTGAAGAACCAACTCTCCATTCAAGGCGTCTCGCGCGTCTTCACCGGCACCAAGGGCCAGCGCACGCAGGCGCTGCAGCCGATCGACTTCGAGGTGAAGGAGAACGACTTCGTCACCATCCTCGGCCCTTCGGGCTGCGGCAAGTCGACGTTGCTGCGCATCGTGGCGGGGCTCGACTTCCCGACCACCGGCCAGGTGATGCTCGACGGCGAGCGCATCGAAGGCCCGGGCGCCGACCGCGGCGTGGTGTTCCAGAGCTACACGCTCTTCCCGTGGCTCACTGTGGCGCAGAACATCCGCTTCGGCCTGCGCGAGCGCGGCATGAGTGAAGCCGACCAGAAGGAACGCAGCGAGTTCTTCATCGCCAAGGTCGGCCTGCGCGGCTTCGAGCACCACTTCCCCAAGCAGCTCTCGGGCGGCATGCAGCAGCGCACCGCCATTGCGCGCGCGCTGGCCAACGACCCCAAGATGCTGCTGCTCGACGAGCCCTTCGGCGCGCTCGACAACCAGACCCGCGTGCTCATGCAGGAGCTGCTGCTGGGCATCTGGGAGTCGGCGCAGAAGACGGTGCTGTTCGTCACGCACGACATCGACGAGGCGATCTTCATGGCCAACCGCGTGGCGGTGTTCAGCGCGCGGCCGGGCCGCATCAAGACCGAGATCGCGGTCGACTTTCCGCACCCGCGCAGCTACACCATCAAGACCTCGCCCGAGTTCATGGACATCAAGGCGCGCCTGACCGAAGAAATCCGCGCCGAGTCGATGGCCGCCGCGGAACATTGAAAGCACGATGAAACGCGACCTGCCGTCCCTCGCGCTCTATGCGCAAGTCAAGGATCACATCTCCCGCAAGATCCAGGACGGCACGTGGCCGCCCGGCCACCGCCTGCCTTCCGAGAACGAGCTGGTCGCGCAGTTCGGCATGGCGCGCATGACCGTGAACCGCGCCCTGCGCGAACTCATGGAGCAGGGGCGCATCGTGCGCGTGGCCGGCGTCGGCAGCTTCGTGGCCGAGAACAAGCCGCAATCGACGCTGCTGCAGATCGCCAACATCGCCAGCGAGATCCGCCAGCGCGGCCACGACTACCGCTGCGAGATGCTCGCGGTCGAGCGCCTCGCGGCCTCGCCCGACGTGGCCGCCTGGCTCGACCTGCGCGCGGGCGACTCGGTGTTCCACAGCGCCTGCCTGCACCTGGACAACGACACGCCCGTGCAGCTCGAGGAGCGCTACGTCAACCCGCAGGTCGTGCCCGACTTTCTCGAGCAGGACTTCACGGTCGTGCCGCCCAGCGAGTACCTGGTGCGCAACGTGCCCTTCGACCAGATCGAACACGTCGTCGATGCCGTGCTGCCCAGCGCCGAACAGGCCGAGCGGCTCGCGATGGCGCCCACTGACCCCTGCCTGCTGCTGACGCGCCGCACCTGGATCCGCAACACGCCCGTGACCTGGGTGCGCTGCCTGCATCCGGCCTCGCGCTACAGCCTGGGCAGCCGTTTCAAGTCCGACGGCAACCCGACCTTCGGCTAGACAGACCGTTTTTTTCGACCCTCAGAGGCCCACGTTTTCTCTCGCAACCACTTGTATAGACAGGTTCACATGCCAAGCAATCACACCGCCACTTCCCACGCCACATTGACTCTCACGCCCGGCAAGGTCGACCTTGCGATGCTGCGACGCATCCAGGCCGGCGGCGTGCACCTTGCGCTCGACCCGTCGGTGCAGGACGGCATGGCCAAGGCCGAGGCCGCGGTGCGCCACATCGTCGAGAACGACGAGGTGGTCTATGGCATCAACACCGGTTTCGGCAAGCTCGCCAGCACGCGCATCGGCAACGACCACCTGGCCGAGCTGCAGCGCAACCTAGTGCTCTCGCACAGCGTGGGCACGGGCGAGCCGCTGGCCGCGCCGGTGGTGCGCATGATCCTCGCGACCAAGGCCGTGAGCCTAGCGCGCGGCCACTCGGGCGTGCGGCCCGCGCTGGTCGATGCGCTGCTGGCGCTGTTCAACGCGGGCGTGACGCCCAGCATCCCGTGCAAGGGCTCGGTGGGTGCCTCGGGCGACCTCGCGCCGCTCGCACACATGGCCTGCGTGCTGATCGGCGAAGGCGAAGCCACGCTGGCCGACGGCAAGAAGGTCAGCGGCGCCGAAGCGATGCGCAGCATCGGCCTCGAGCCTTTCGTGCTCGGCCCCAAGGAAGGCCTCGCGCTGCTCAACGGCACGCAGGTGTCGACGGCATTGGCGCTCGCCGGCCTGTTCGGTGCGGAAGACGTGTTCGCCGCCGCGCTGATGTCGGGCGCACTGTCGCTCGAAGCGATCCAGGGGTCGATCAAGCCCTTCGACGCGCGCATCCACGCCGCACGCGGCCAGCCCGGCCAGATCGCCGTCGCAGGCGCGGTGCGCACGCTGCTCGAAGGCAGCGAGATCGTTCCCTCGCACGCCGACTGCGGCCGCGTGCAGGACCCGTACTCGGTGCGCTGCATCCCGCAGGTGATGGGCGCCTGCCTCGACAACCTGGCCCACGCCTCGCGCGTGCTGGTCATCGAAGCCAACGCCGCGTCGGACAACCCGCTGGTGTTCTGCGACACCGGCGAAGTGATCTCGGGCGGCAACTTCCACGCCGAGCCCGTCGCCTTCGCGGCCGACATCATTGCGCTGGCCGTGAGCGAAGTCGGCGCCATCGCCGAGCGCCGCCTCGCGCTGCTGCTCGACAGCGGCCTGTCGGGCCTGCCGCCCTTCCTGGTGCGCGACGGTGGCCTGAACTCCGGCTTCATGATTGCGCAGGTCACGGCCGCCGCGCTCGCCTCGGAAAACAAGTCGCACGCGCACCCCGCCAGCGTCGACAGCCTGCCGACCTCGGCCAACCAGGAAGACCACGTGTCGATGGCCACCTTCGCGGCCCGCCGCCTGGGCGACATGGTCAACAACACCGCCGTGGTGGTGGGCATCGAAGCGATGGCCGCCGCGCAAGGCATCGAACTCAAGCGCAAGCTGAAGAGTTCGCCGCTGGTGGAAGCGGAGTTCGCCCGCATCCGCCAGAAGGTCGCGTTCCTCGAGACCGACCGCTACCTCGCACCCGACATCGAAGCCATGCGCCTGTGGGCGCTCGCGGCCGACCTGCCGGCCGCGCTGCTCGACATCCTGCCCAGCCACTCGAAGTGATCCGTACCGACCGCCACCCGACAAGGAGAACCACGCCATGAACGCACCCGACAAATTCGCCCTGAACACCCCCACCGGCGCCGATCCGCGCCATGACCCGACCCGCGTGATCCGCGCCCCGCGCGGCACCGAGCTGAACTGCAAGAGCTGGCTCACCGAAGCGCCGTACCGCATGCTGCAGAACAACCTCGACGCCGAGGTGGCCGAGCGTCCGCAAGACCTCGTGGTGTACGGCGGCATCGGCCGCGCCGCGCGCGACTGGGCCTGCTACGACCAGATCCTCGCCTCGCTGAAGGAACTGGAAGACGACGAGACGCTGCTCATTCAATCGGGCAAGCCGGTCGGCGTGTTCAAGACGCACGCCGACGCACCGCGCGTGCTGCTCGCCAATTCGAACCTCGTGCCGAAGTGGGCCAACTGGGAGCACTTCAACGAGCTCGACCGCCAGGGCCTCTTCATGTACGGCCAGATGACGGCCGGCAGCTGGATCTACATCGGCAGCCAGGGCATCGTGCAAGGCACCTTCGAAACCTTCGTCGAAGCCGGCCGCCAGCACTACAACAACAGCCTCGCGGGCAAGTGGATCTTGACGGCCGGCCTCGGCGGCATGGGCGGCGCACAGCCGCTCGCCGCCACGCTGGCCGGCGCCGTGTCGCTGAACATCGAGTGCCAGCAGTCGAGCATCGACTTCCGCCTGCGCACGCGCTACGTCGACAAGCAGGCACGCGACATCGACCATGCCTTCGAACTCATCCAGCAGCACTGCGACGCAAAGGAAGCCGTGTCGATCGCACTGCTGGGCAACGCGGCCGACATCCTGCCCGAGCTGGTCAAGCGCGCGAAGGCCGGTGGCCTCAAGCCCGACCTCGTGACCGACCAGACCTCCGCGCACGACCTCATCAACGGCTATCTGCCCTCGGGCTGGACCGTGCCGCAGTGGCAAGCCGCCATGAAGGACGCGTCGCAACACGACGCCCTGAAGAAGGCCGCCGCCAAGTCGTGCGCCGTGCACGTGCAGGCCATGCTCGACTTCCAGGCCATGGGCATCCCCACGGTCGACTACGGCAACAACATCCGCCAGGTCGCGTTCGACGAAGGCGTGAAGAACGCCTTCGACTTCCCGGGCTTCGTGCCGGCCTACATCCGTCCGCTGTTCTGCGAAGGCAAGGGCCCGTTCCGCTGGGTGGCGCTCTCGGGCGACCCGGAAGACATCTACAAGACCGACGCCAAGATCAAGGAGCTGTTCCCCGAGAACACCCACACGCACCGCTGGCTCGACATGGCGCGCGAGCGCATCGCCTTCCAGGGCCTGCCCGCACGCATCTGCTGGCTCGGCCTGGGCGAGCGCCACATCGCCGGCCTGGCCTTCAACGAGATGGTGAAGAACGGCGAGCTCAAGGGCCCGATCGTCATCGGCCGCGACCACCTGGACACCGGCTCGGTCGCCAGCCCGAACCGCGAGACCGAAGCCATGAAGGACGGCACCGATGCCGTCTCCGACTGGCCGCTGCTCAACGCCCTGCTCAACACGGCCGGCGGCGCGACCTGGGTCAGCCTGCACCACGGCGGCGGCGTGGGCATGGGCTACTCGCAGCACTCGGGCGTGGTGATCGTGTGCGACGGCACCGACGCTGCCGCCAAGCGCATCGGGCGCGTGCTCTTCAACGACCCGGCCACCGGCGTCATGCGCCATGCCGACGCGGGCTACGACATCGCCGTGGCCACGGCGAAGAAGCAGGGCCTGAAGCTGCCGATGATCAAGTAAGGCCGGCAGGCGCCGCAGGTGAAGTAAAAAAGCGGGTCACCGACACCCCGACAAAGAAGGAGACCCGACGATGACCCTCGATGCTTCCGACTTGCAGCGCCGCGTGCGCGAACGCGTGGACGACGCGCTGGTGGCGCAGTTCCAGCGCGACGGCGCGGTCTGCATCCGCCAGCTGCTCACGGCCGACGAACTCGCGCTGCTGCGTGACGGCATCGAGGCGAACCTGGCGGCGCCCAGCCCGCGCGCCAAGGTCGCGAGCCGGCCCGACGATCCGGGCCGCTTCTTCGAGGACTTCTGCAACTGGCAGGAGATCGACGCCTTCGGCCGCTTCATCAGGGAGGCGCCGCTGGCGCCACTCGCGCAGCGGCTCATGGGCTCGGACACCGTGCGCCTGTACCACGACCACCTGCTCGTGAAGGAACCCGGCACGCGCCAGCGCACGCCGTGGCACCAGGACCAGCCCTACTACAACATCGAGGGCATGCAGAACGTCAGCATGTGGATTCCGGTCGATCCGGTGTCGCGTGCCGCCACGCTCGAGTTCGTGGCCGGCTCCCACAAGGGGCCGTGGCTCATGCCGCGCACCTTCATGGACAACCACGCCAAGTGGTTCCCCGAAGGCAGCCTCGACGACCTGCCCGACATCGAGGGCGCGCGCGAGCGCTTCCCCATCGTCGGCTGGGACATCGAGCCCGGCGACTTCGTCTGCTTCCACATGCTCACGCTGCATGCGGCCGCCGGCGTGGAGGGGCCGAACCGGCGCCGCGTGTTCTCGGTGCGCTTTTTGGGCGACGACATCCGCCACGCCCCGCGCAGCTGGAAGACCTCGCCCGATTTCCCGGGCCTGGCCGAGCGCCTGCCGGCCGGTGCGCCGATGGACGATCCGCTCTTTCCGCTGCTGGTGCGCTGAGCCCCGGTAAGACGAAGGTAGAGAGAAAAAACGCGCTCATTCCCATCGCGTGGGAATTCGGGCTTGGTCGTGAGAACGGCGAGCAAGATACTGCACGCCGCATCCACTTTCGACCGCCCAGCGATTGCCCCCGATGACGACCCCCCTTGACGCTCCCGCCCACAACGACCGCGCGCTGTTCGTGCTGTCGGTGCTGGCGCAAAGCAAGGCGGCGATGACGGCGGCCGAGCTGGTGCAGGCCACCGGCCTGTCGCAGAGCACGCTGTACCGCCAGGTCGCCACCCTGCGCCGCTGGGGCTTCGTGATGGAGTCCGAGGGCCGCTACTCGCCGGGGCCCGTCAGCGTGCAGCTGGCCAGCGGCTTCGACGGCAACTCCGACCTCGTGATGGCCGCGCGCGCCGACATGCGCGTGCTGGCGCAGCAGAGCCACGAGAGCGTGGCGCTCGTCACCCTGGTGAACGAGCGCGTCGTGTGCCTGGAGATGATCGACAGCGAACAGTCGCTGCGCTGCTCCTTCGACCGCGGCCGCAGCGTGCCCGCGCGCGACGGCGCCAGCGCCAAGTGCCTGCTGGCCCACGCGCCCGACGACGCGCGCGACCTGCTGCTCGACGGTCTCGACGAAGGCCCGGAACGCCGCGCCGAGCGCGCCGCCGAACTCGACGCCATCCGCGCCGCCGGCCATGCCGTGACCCACGGCGAGGTCGATGCCGGCGTCTGGGGCGCGAGCGCGCCGGTGCTGGCCGCGGGCCGGCGCCTGCGCGGGGCGATCACGCTGATGGCGCCGCTCACGCGCGTCGAAGGCATGGAAGCTGCATTGGTCCACATGACCGTCGTCACGGCGGCCCGTATCTCGCGCGCACTGCAGTAGTCGCCGCTTTTCTTTTTCTTTCTCCCTCCCTCACCTCCACGAAAGCCCTCCCCATGAACACCCGTCGCACCCTCGTCGCCGCCGCCCTGTCCGGCCTCGCCTTCTTCGGTTTCGCTGGCGCCGCGCAAGCCCAGGGCGAGCCGCTGCGCGTGGCCACCGACGCCACCTTCCCGCCGATGGAATTCGTGGAAAACGGCAAGCGCACCGGCTTCGACGTGGAGCTGGTGGAAGCCATCGGCAAGACGCTGGGCCGCAAGATCGAGTGGATCGACATCGACTTCAAGGGTCTCGTGCCGGGCCTCATTTCGAAGCGCTTCGACATGGCCGTGTCGGGCATCTACATCACCGAGGAGCGCAAGAAGGTCGTCGACTTCACCGTGCCGTACTACGCCGGCGGCCTCGTGGTCATGGTGAAGGACAACAACACGACCATCAAGAAGCCGGCCGACATCAACGGCAAGAAGGTCAGCGTGCAGGTGGGCACCAAGTCCGTGTCGTACACGAAGGAGAAATTCCCGCAGGTGCAGCTGATGGAAGTCGAGAAGAACCAGGAGATGTTCAACCTCGTGGACATCGGCCGCGCCGACGCCGCTGTCACCGGCAAGCCCGCCGCCTTCCAGTACGTGCGCACGCGTGGCGGCCTGAAGGTGCTCGACGAGCAGATCACCACCGAGGAATACGGCATGGCCATCCGCAAGGACACGCCCGAGCTCACCAAGGCCGTGAACGGCGCGATCGAGAAGCTCAAGGCCGACGGCACCTACGCGGCCATCGTCAAGAAGTGGTTCAGCGCCACCGCCAAGTAAGCGCGCCATGGACTTCGATTTCTCGCCCGTCTGGCAGGGCTGGCCCGACCTGCTGCGCGGCGCGCTGGTCACGGTGGAGATCACCGCCTGCGCGCTGGCCCTGGGGTGCGTGCTGGGCCTGCTGGTCGGCATCGGCCGGCTGAACCCGAAGCGGCGCTGGATCTACGGCGTGTGCACCGCCTACGTGGCGGCCATTCGCGGCACGCCGCTGCTGGTGCAGCTGTTCATCCTGTTCTTCGGCCTGCCGCACTTCGGCATCCTGCTGCCGGCCTTCGTGTGCGGCGTGCTCGGGCTCGGCGTGTACTCGGGCGCCTACGTGTCCGAGATCGTGCGCGGCGCGATCCAGTCGATCGACAAGGGCCAGACCATGGCCGCGCAGTCGCTGGGCATGACGCCCGGCGTGGCGATGCGCCAGATCGTGCTGCCGCAGGCCGTGGTGCGCATGATTCCGCCGCTGGGCAACGAGTTCATCGCGCTCATCAAGAACTCGGCGCTGGTGTCGCTGCTCACGATCCACGACGTGATGCACGAAGGCCAGAAGATCATCAGCGTGTCGTACCGCTCGCTCGAGGTGTACCTGGCCATCGCGCTCGTGTACTTCATGCTCACGGGCACGATGACGCTGATCCTGCGGCATTTCGAACAGAAGCTGCGCCAGGGCGGGTTGATGCGATGAGCGTGCAGCGTTTTTCGCGCGCGACCCTGCGCGCCACGCCCTGGAAGAACGGCGGCGGCACCACGCAGGAAATCGCCAGCTGGCCGCAAGGCGCGGGGCTCGACAGCTTCGGCTGGCGCGTGAGCATCGCCACCATCGCGTCGCCCGGCCCGTTCTCGGTGTTCCCGGGCATCGAGCGCCAGATCATGCTGCTCGAAGGCGACGGCGTGCGCCTCTTCACGCACGACGGCCGCGTGTCGCACCGGCTCGACGTGCCGCACCAGCCCTTCGCCTTTTCGGGCGACGACCCGATCGACTGCACGCTGCTCGGCGGCGCCTCGAACGACTTCAACGTGATGGCGCGCGGCGGCCAGTGGCGCGCCGACGTGCAGGTGCTGGAACGCGCCGCCGACATCGCGCCCGCGCCGCACGGCGTGCTGCTGGCCTTGCGCGGCGAGTGGCGCTTGAATGACGGCGAGGCCCTGGGCGAAGGCGACGGCCTGTGCTGGACCGACGCCGCGCAGGCATGGCAGGCCGCACCGGCGAGCGGCGGCGCGCGGCTGGTGGCCGTGCGCTTCGTGCCGGCCTGAGCGGCCCAAGCAAAGAACAGGAGATGACGATGACACCCCCCAGCGAATTCCCCTCGGCCGACGGCCTGTGGACCGGCCTGCGCCTGGCGCCCGGTGCGGCGCCCGGCGTCACGTTGGCGCCCGATGCCGAAGCCGCCCTCGTGGTCGCGCAGGGCACGGTCCGCTGGGTCGGCGCACGCGCCGACCTGCCCGCCGAATTCGCGGGGCTCGCGTCGCACGACGGCGGCGGTGCGCTCGTCACGCCCGGTCTCGTCGATTGCCACACGCACCTGGTCTACGGCGGCCAGCGCGCCAACGAGTTCGCGATGCGGCTCGCGGGCGCCACCTACGAAGAGGTGGCCAAGGCCGGCGGCGGCATCGTCTCGTCGGTGCGCGCCACGCGCGAGGCCGACGAGGACACGCTGTTCGCCCAGGCCGCCGCGCGCCTTGAGCAGCTGCTGGCCGACGGCGTGTGCGCCATCGAGATCAAGTCGGGCTACGGCCTCGCGCTCGAGCACGAGCGCAAGCAGCTGCGCGTGGCACGGCGACTTGGCGAGGCCTATGGCGTCACCGTGCGCACCACCTTCCTCGGCGCGCACGCGCTGCCGCCCGAGTACGCGGGCCGCAGTGGCGACTACATCGACCTCGTCTGCAAGGAGATGCTGCCCGCGCTCGCCGCCGAAGGGCTGGTCGATGCGGTCGACGTGTTCTGCGAACGCATCGCCTTCTCGCTCGCGGAAACCGAGCAGGTCTTCAAAGCAGCCAAGGCGCTGGGCCTGCCGGTGAAGCTGCATGCCGAGCAACTGTCGGACATGGGCGGCGCGGCGCTGGCTGCGCGCTACGGCGCGCTGTCGTGCGACCACATCGAGCACCTGTCGGCCGACGGCATCGCGGCCATGCGCCAGTCGGGCACCGTGGCCGTGCTGCTGCCCGGCGCCTACTACACGCTGCGCGACACGCACCTGCCGCCCATCGACGCGCTGCGCGCCGCGGGCGTGCCGATGGCCGTGTCGACCGACCACAACCCCGGCACCTCGCCGACGCTGAGCCTGCTGCTGATGGTCAACATGGCCTGCACGCTGTTCCGCCTCACCGTGCCCGAGGCGCTGGCCGGCGTCACCGTGCACGCCGCGCGCGCGCTGGGCCTGCAGGACACGCACGGCGCCATCGCGCCCGGCATGCCCGCCAACTTCGTGCTCTGGAACCTGCACGACGCCGCCGAGCTGGCCTACTGGTTCGGCCAGCAGCCGGTGCGCGCCGTGGTGCGCCAGGGACGCATCGCCATCGGAGCCACCGAATGACACACACGCTTTTCGCAGCCGATGCGCTGCTGCCCGCAGGCTGGACGAAGAACGTCCTGCTGTCGTGGAACGACGCCGGCCAGCTCACGCAGGTCCAGCCCGGTGCGCAACCGCCAGCGGGCGCGCAGGTGGCGACCGGCCCGGTGATCCCCGGCATGCCCAACCTGCATTCGCACGCCTTCCAGCGCGCCTTCGCGGGGCTCACCGAGCACCGCGCCGAACAGCAGGACAGCTTCTGGAGCTGGCGCACGCTGATGTACCGCTTTGCCGCGCGCCTCGGCCCGCAGCACATGGAGGCCATCGCGACCTGGCTCTACACCGAGATGCTCGAGGCGGGCTACACCAGCGTGTGCGAGTTCCAGTACGTGCACCACGACACCGACGGCCGTCCCTACGCCGACGACGCGGCCCTGAGCCGTGCGCTGCTGCGCGCCGCGCAGAACACCGGCATCGGCTTCACGCTGCTGCCCGTGCTCTACCAGACCAGCGGCTTCGGCGATCAGCCGCCCACCGAGGGGCAGCGCCGCTTCATCCGCTCGACCGAGTCGATGCTGCGCCTGCTCGACACGCTCAAGCCCGACTGCGACGCGCAGGGCGCGCGCCTGGGCCTGGCGCCGCATTCGCTGCGCGCCGTGCCGCCCGAGGCGCTGCGCGAGGCGCTCGCCGGCCTGGACGCCATCGACCGCACCGCGCCGGTCCACATCCACATCGCCGAGCAGACGAAGGAAGTGGACGACTGCGTGGAGTGGAGCGGCCTGCGCCCGGTCGAATGGCTGCTCGACCACGCGGCTGTCGACGCGCGCTGGTGCCTCGTGCACGCCACGCACATGAACGACGCCGAGTACGAATACGCGGCACAGAGCGGCGCGGTCGCGGGCCTGTGCCCGACCACCGAGGCCAACCTGGGCGACGGCATCTTCGACTTCGCGCGCTGGCGCAGCCACGGCGGCGCCTGGGGCGTGGGCTCCGACAGCCACGCCAGCGTCAACGCGGCCGAAGAACTGCTGATGCTCGAGTACAGCCAGCGCCTGGGCCGGCGCCAGCGCAACGTCGGCGCCAGCGCGGCGCAGCCGCACGTGGCCACCGCGCTCACGCTCGAAGCGGTGCAGGGCGGGGCGCAAGCTTCGGGCCGTGCGGTCGGCGGGCTGGCCGCGGGGCAGCAGGCCGACTTCGTCGTGCTCGATGCCCATCACCTCGCGCTGCAGGGCCTGTCGGCGCCTGACATGCTCTCGGCCCATGTGTTCGCGAGCCACCGCACCTCGGCCGTCGACGCGGTCTGGGTGGCGGGCCGCCCGCGCGTCACGGCCGGGCGCCACGCGCTGCATGGCGATGCCGCCGCCGCCTTCGTTGCCGCGCGCACCCAACTCCTCAAGGACTGAATTCCCATGGCCTTCACCACCACCGAACCGGCGTTCCGCTTCCGCCAGGGCACGCGCCCGCTGCTGATCTCGATGCCGCACGTCGGCACGCACGTGCCGCCCGCGCTGGCCGCGCGCTTCACCGACGAGGCGCGCCACGTGCCCGACACCGACTGGCACCTCGAGCAGCTCTACGACTTCGCCGACGCACTCGGCGCCTCGGTGCTCGTGGCCACGCACTCGCGCTACGTGGTCGACCTGAACCGTCCGCCGGACGGCGCCAGCCTGTACCCGGGCCAGAGCGTCACCGGCCTGTGCCCGGTCGACACCTTCGACGACACGCCGGTCTATGCGAAGTCCGAAGACCACCCGTCCGACGAAGAAGTTGCCGAACGCCGCGAGGCCGTCTGGCGCCCCTACCACCAGCAGCTCCAGGCCGAGCTCGACCGCCTGCGGGCCGCGCACGGCACCGTCGCGCTGTGGGACGCGCACTCGATCCGCTCGGTGCTGCCGCGCTTCTTCGAAGGCAAGCTGCCCGACCTGAACCTGGGCACCGCCGACGGCAAGAGCTGCGACCCCGCACTGGCCGCCACGCTGCGCGGCATCGCCGAATCGGCGCCGGGCTACACCGGCGTGCTCAACGGCCGCTTCAAGGGCGGCCACATCACGCGCCAGTACGGCAACCCGGCCGGCGGCGTGCACGCGGTGCAGCTGGAGATGACCCAGTCGAGCTACATGCAGGAAGCGCTGCCCTTCGACTACCTGCCGGACGTGGCCGCGGGCGTGAAGCCGCACGTGCGCCGCATGCTGGAAGCGGTGCTGGCCTTCGTCGAAGGCGGCGCCCGGTGAGCGCCGCCATCCACGCGTTCGCGCGCCCCGAGGTGCCGCCGCTGCCGCCCTACAACGCGGGGCTGTCCTCGGACGCCGTGCGCGCGCGCTACGGCGTCAGCGAGATCGCGCGGCTGGCGAGCAACGAGAACCCGTACGGCCCCAGCCCCGCGGTGGCGCGCGCGCTGGTCGACCTGGCGGCGCGCGCGGGCACCTACCCCGACGCCAACTCCACGGCGCTGCGTGCCGCCATCGCGCAGCGCACCGGCGCGCTGCCCGGCGAGGTGGTGATCGGCAACGGCTCCGAGGACATCCTGCAGATGCTGTGCCAGGCGCTGCTGTCGCCCGGCGACCGCGTGCTCACGCAGCGCCCGGCCTTCGGCCTGCACGAGATCTACCCGCGCATGATGGGCGCGCAGGTCGAGCTGCTGACGCTCACGCCGGAACTCGGCTTCGACGTCGACGCCTGGTGCGCGGCGCTCGCGCGCGGTCCCAAGGTGGTGATGCTGGCCAACCCCTCGAACCCGGTCGGTTGCATGTTCGATGCCGGCGACTTCGCGCGCCTGCTCGCGGCGGTGCCCGCGGGCACGCTGCTGGTGGTGGACGAGGCCTACTACGAATATGCGCGGCTGGCGCCCGGCTACCCCGACGTGCTCGCCCTGCTGCGCACATGGCAGGCGGCCGGCGAAGGCCGCGCCCCCTGGATCGCGCTGCGCACCTTCTCCAAGGCCTGGGGCCTGGCCGGCCTGCGCGTGGGCTACGGCATTGCGTCCGACGCGGCGCTGGTGCAGCTGCTCGACCGCGTGCGCACGCCCTTCAACGTGAACCTGGCGGCGCAGGCCGCGGCGCTGGCGGCCTGGGGCGACGAGGCCTTCATGGCGCAGGCGGTGGCGCGCACCGTGCAACAGCGCGAGGCGCTGGCGGCGCAGCTTCGCGCCCTGGCCGGGTCGGTCTGGCCGGGCCTGCGCATCGCGCCGTCGGCGGCCAACTTCCTGTTCGTCGACCTCGGGCGGCCCAACGCGCCGGTCAACGAGGCCCTGCTGGCGCGCGGGATCATCGTCAAGCCCTGGAAAGAGCCGGGCTTCGAGACCTTCATCCGCGTGTCGGTGGGCACCGACGCGGACAACGCGCGCTTCGTGCAGGCGCTGGCGGAGATCGCGGGCGGGCAAGGCTGACGCCGGCAAGACCCGCCTGCGCGCCGGGCCAGACCGGGGTTTTTACAATCGCGGACATGACCAAGCCCCTCATCTATACCCGCGGCCAGGCGCTGCCGGGCATCCTGGCCAACCGCATTGCCATCCTCGACGGCGCGATGGGCACGATGATCCAGCGCTTCAAGCTCACCGAAGAGCAATACCGCGGCGAGCGCTTCAAGGACTTCGAGCGCGACGTGAAGGGCAACAACGAGCTGCTGTCGCTCACGCGCCCCGACGTCATCACCGACATCCACGAGGCCTACCTCGCGGCGGGCGCCGACCTCATCGAGACCAACACCTTCGGCGCCACCACCATCGCGCAGGAGGACTACAAGATGGCCCACCTGGCGCGCGAGATGAACCTCGAATCGGCCAAGCTGGCGCGCGCGGCCTGCGACAAGTACAGCACGCCCGACAAGCCGCGCTTCGTGGCCGGCGCCCTCGGCCCGACGCCCAAGACGGCGAGCATCAGCCCCGACGTGAACGACCCGGGCGCACGCAACGTCGATTTCGAATCGCTGCGCGCCGCGTACTACGAGCAGACCGAAGCGCTGGTCGAAGGCGGCGCCGACGTGATCCTGGTCGAGACCATCTTCGACACGCTCAACGCCAAGGCCGCGCTGTTCGCAGTGGACGAGTACTTCGACAACAGCGGCCAGCGCCTGCCGCTGATCATCAGCGGCACGGTGACCGACGCCTCGGGCCGCATCCTCAGCGGCCAGACCGTCACCGCCTTCTGGCACAGCGTGCGCCATGCGCAGCCGCTGGCCATCGGCCTGAACTGCGCGCTGGGCGCGACGCTGATGCGCCCCTACATCCAGGAACTGGCGCGCGTGGCGGGCGACACCTACATCAGCTGCTACCCGAACGCCGGCCTGCCCAACCCGATGAGCGACACCGGCTTCGACGAGACGCCCGACGTCACCTCGCGCCTGCTGCACGAGTTCGCGGCCGAGGGGCTGGTGAACATCGTGGGCGGCTGCTGCGGCACCACGCCGGACCACATCGCGGCGATCGGTGCGGCGGTGGCGCCTGCGAAGGGCCGCCTCCTGAACAGCAACGGCTTCTACAAAGAAGCCGCCTGACGCCGGGCGCCGCACGCGCCCTCGGCTGATTGACGGCTCCCCGCCCCACGCCTACGCTGGGGCGCACAGGAGCCTCCCATGAACGCCACATCCTTCTTGCGCCGCGCTGCCTTGGGCGCGCTCGTCCTGCTGCTGCCGCTCGCCGCGGCGGCGCAGCAGGCCTTCACGCGCGGCGCGGTCAACCTGCGCGCCGGGCCCTCGGGCGACTACCCGCTGGTGGCACGGCTCGGGCCGGGGCAACCGGTCGACGTGGTCGGCTGCACCAGCGGCTACGGCTGGTGCGACGTGGTGCTGCCCGACGGCGGGCGCGGCTGGGTCTGGGCCAGGAACCTCGACTACGCCTACCAGCAGCAGCGCGTACCGCTGGCCACCTACGGCGCGGTCATCGGCGTGCCGATCGTGAGCTTCGTGATCGGCAGCTACTGGGCCGACTACTACCGCGACCGCCCCTGGTACGGCGACCGGCGCTGGTGGGGCCACCGGCCCCCGCCGCCGCCGATCGCGGGCTGGCGCCCGCCGCCGCCCGTGCACCCGGGCTGGCAGCCGCGGCCCTGGCCGGGGCCTGGCGTGCGTCCGCCCCACGGACCTGGGGTTCGTCCACCTCATGGACCTGGGGTTCGTCCCCCGCACGGGCCGGGCATCCGGCCGCCCGTCGACCCGGGGTTCCGCCCGCCGCGCCCGCAGCCGGGCTTCCGGCCCGGGCCGCCGCCGGGCGTGTCGCATCCGCATCCGGGCGGCGGCCGGCCCGGTGGGGGCGGCGGGGGTGGAGGAGGGCGTCCGCACGGCGGGGGCGGTGGGCACGGCGGTGGCGGCGGGCACGGCCACGGCCACGGCCACGGCCACGGAAAGAATTGACCCGGCTCACACGGCCGGCGTCCCGATGCCGGCCGCCGCCTGACGGTCGCGTGCGATCAGCGCCACGAAGCGCTGCGCGCCCAGGCCCAGCGGCCGTTCGCGCGACCACACCACGTCCACCCACAGGTCCAGCCCGTTGCTGAGGTTCTCGAACGGAATCTCGACCAGCGCGCCCGCCGCCACGTGCGGCCGCGCGAAGTTGCGCGGCAGCCAGCCCCAGCCCAGCCCGGCGGTGATCAGGCTCAGCGCGGCCAGCGCGTTGTCGGTGCGCCAGACATGCCGCGCGAACACGAAGCGCGGGTCGCTGGTGGCCAGGTCGCGCCCCGCGACCACGATCTGGCGCGTGTTGGTCAGGTGCTCCTCGCGCAGGCGCCCGCCGGCCGCGGCGCGCAGCACGGGGTGCTCGGGCGCCATCACGGCCACCATGGTGTCGCTGCCCACCTCCTGGAAGCCCTCGCGGCCGTCGAGGCTGGGGCGCTCGAACACCAGCGCCAGCTGCGCCCGGCCGCTGTGCAGCAGCGCCAGCGCGTCGGCCTGCGGCGCGGCCAGCACCTCGACCTGCAGCAGCGGGTAGTCGTCGGCCAGCGCGGCCAGCGGCCCGCTCCAGGGCGCGGCCAGCAGCTCGGGCGCGATGGCCAGCGTGAGCCGGTCTTCCAGCCCCTGCGTGAGCGCCAGCGCCTGCACCTGCAACTGCCGCAGCTGGGCCGCGAGCAGCCGCGCCTGCGGTTCGAGCGAGCGCGCGGCGGAGGTGGGCTGGGGCTCGCGGCCGCTGCGGTCGAACAGCGGCAGCGCCAGCTCGGCCTCCAGGTTGGCGATGGCCATGCTCACGGCCGACGGCACCTTGCGCAGCGCCCGCGCGGCGGCCGAGAAGGAGCCGTGGTCGATCACGGCCAGGAAGACCTCGACGTTGTCGCTGGAGAAAGCCATGGCGCCCGATCTATCAATAAAACTGAAATAAGTTAACTTTTTATATCAACTAAAAGCAAATAAAGTCCCTCCATCGCAGTCAAACACACAGAGAAACAGTCATGCAGGGCCTTCAGCGTCGGATCGTTTACATCTCCCTCTACGAGGGCATCGCCATCGTGGCGGCCAGCGCCGGCCTGGCCCTGATGTCGGACGCGGGGCTCGGCCACTCGGGCCTGCTGGCCGTGGGCGCCTCGGTCATCGCGGTGATCTGGAACCTGACCTTCAACGCCCTGTTCGAGCGCTGGGAGTCGCGCCAGGCGGTGCGCGGGCGCAGCCTGAAGCGCCGTATCGCCCACGCCATCGGCTTCGAGGGCGGCCTGATCGCCTTCCTGGTGCCGATGCTGGCCTGGGGCCTGGGCGTGTCGCTCTGGCAGGCGCTGGTGATGGACCTGGGCCTGGTGGTGTTCTTCCTGGTCTACACCTTCGTCTTCAACTGGGCCTTCGACCGCGTGTTCGGCCTGCCGGCCTCGGCCATGGGCGAAGCGCAGCCTGCGTAAGCCTGCGCTTACTTAGCCGATTCACTTCGCCGGCTTGGACGCGGCAGCCGAGCGCATCGCCAGGGCACCGCTCAGGCGCAGGCGCTCGTTCTCGTTGAAGAGCGTCTCGCGCAGCTGGGCCCGCTCGGCCTCGGGCGCGCTGGCGTAGCGGTCGAGCCGGGCGTTCCATTCCTGGGTTTCCTGGTCGAGCGTGGCCAGGCCGCGCGCCACCTCGTAGCCGTAGGCCTCGCTGCGCGCGGCAAAGCGCTCCTGGGGGCTGGCGCCGCGCGCCTGCAGCGCCTCGGTCTGGCGCATCACGTCCAGATGGGCCACCGCCTCCTTGCGCACCTCGCGCTGCGCCGGCGACAGCCAGGCCTGCTCGCTTTGGGCCAGCGCCGCGGCGCGCTGCTCGGGCGTGAGGTCGGGGTTGGACAGCAACTCCATCTTCTCGGCCATGAACTGGTCCTGCCGGATCTGGTCGCCGAACAGGCCTTCGATTTCCTCGGGCGCGAAGAACTGACGGCGCACCGCTTCGCGTGCCTCCAGGCTGCGCCGCAAGAAGGCCGGGTCGCCGGGCGCGGGCGGCTGCAAGGTGCGCAGGGCTTCCTGCATGTCGACGTAGCGCTCCAGCAGGCCCAGCGCGCGCACGCGCCAGTCCTCGCGCAGGCGCTGGGCGAGCAGGGCGGGCGCGCGGGCCATCAGCGTGGCCTTGCTGTCGGCCTGCGCTTCGGCGAGCACCTGGTCGAAGAGGGTGATGAGCTCGCTGGTGAGCAGGGCGTCGGGGGCCGCGGCAGCTTGCGGCACCGGCGGGGGCACGCCGGGCACCGCGACCGCCGCCGTGGCGCGGGGCGCGGCGGCCTGTGGCGCATCGACCGCCCCGGGGCCGAGCGCCAGCCAGCCGGTCCCCGCGGCCACCAGCGCGACGGCGCCGATGGTCAAGGCCACACCGCGCATGCGCAGCGTCCTCAGAGCCCCGCGCTCTTGAGTCGCGCGGCCTGTTCCCTGAACAGCTCCGGCGGCTTCTTCTCGTAGTACGGGAACTGGCTGCCGTAGGTGTTGCCGAAGGCCTGGTTCACCTCGTCCAGGTGGTTCTGGCGGTAGTCGCCCAGGTGGGTGCCCAGGCGCGTGGTGCAGACCGCGAGCAGGCCGTCGTTGGCCTCGCCGAAGAAGAACAGGCTGCCCAGGGTCGACAGCGCTGTGTCGCTCGGGTCGAAGAGGTTGAAGCTGGTCGACACGCCCGACCACGAGTAGTAGCGCACGCCGTTGGCCACGGCCGCACCGCTCTTCACGTCGCACGACGAGCCCGGCGCGGGGCGCCCCTGCGGGAACTTGGCGTCGAAGGCCGCGCCGCCCGCCGTGGTCAGCGAGGCCAGCGCGTTCAGCGGCACTTCGGGCAGCTGGCTCGGGTCCTTGCCCGAGAGAAAGCCGATCAGCCCCGTCAGCAGGCCGACGGCCTTCACCACCAGGGTCTGGCCGATGCCGCCTTCGGGCAGCTTGGCGAGCAGGTCGGCCACCTTCGAGCCGCCGTTGGCGCCGCCCACCGACGTGACCGAGGCCACCATGTCGGGCGCCACCGCCGCCACGTAGCGCACCGTGGGCGAGCCCTGCGAATGGCCGATGAGGTTGAACTTGAGCGTGGGGTTCTGCTCCAGCGCGCGGATGGTCTTGAGCTCCTGCAGCAGCTGCTCGCCGCGGATCTCGGAGGTGTTGGTGCCCGACACCTGCGCCACGTACACCTTGGCGCCCGCGGCGGCCAGCCTGCCGGGGATGTCGTAGAAGTAGTCGACGCCCAGCAGGTTGTCGAAGCCCAGCAGGCCGTGGACCAGCACGATCGGGTACCGGGTCTTCGCCGTGTCGGAGGTGACGCGGGCCTCGACGCGGGTGGCGCTGTCGCCGGCGGCGGCACGGGCCGGTGGCGCATGAACCGCGAAGGCCGCGGCGGCCAGGAGGCCGCAGCTCAAGGCCACGGCGCGCATCGGGGTGGCTGCATGCTGCAACCGGACATTCCACTTCCTGGCCATCGGCGAACTCCCTTACGTTTGGTTAAAAACACGAACGTTCGTTCAGAAACGGTGGGCGCATTCTGTTGACACGTGCAGGAATGAAAACTGGGGTTTTCCCAGGGCGCAATCGAATCGACCTAAAATGCGCGACTTCCCAAGGAGCGTTGCAGCGGTTCGCCACAGAGGCGAATCGTCAGGCTTGGGGCGACAACGACGCTCGCCTGTCCGACTCTTCCGCAGGTGAGGCCATGTCCCAGATTCCCGCATCCGTTTCCGCTCCCGTCGCTCCCCCTCCCATGAAGCTGTCCGGCCTCGAGCCGGTCGCCATCGGCGAAGGCTCGCTGTTCGTCAACATCGGCGAGCGCACCAACGTCACCGGCTCCAAGGCCTTCGCGCGCATGATCCTCAACGGCCAGTTCGAGGACGCCCTGGCCGTCGCGCGCCAGCAGGTGGAGAACGGCGCGCAGGTGATCGACATCAACATGGACGAGGCCATGCTCGACAGCAAGGCCGCCATGGTGCGTTTCCTGAACCTCATTGCCAGCGAGCCCGACATCGCGCGCGTGCCGGTGATGGTCGACAGCTCCAAGTGGGAGGTCATCGAGGCCGGCCTGCGCTGCATCCAGGGCAAGGGCATCGTCAACTCCATCTCCATGAAGGAGGGCGTGGACAAGTTCAAGCACGAGGCCAAGCTGGTCAAGCGCTACGGCGCCGCCGCCGTGGTCATGGCCTTCGACGAGAAGGGCCAGGCCGACACCTACGCACGCAAGATCGAGATCTGCGAGCGCGCCTACCGCGTGCTGGTCGACGAGGTGGGCTTCCCGCCCGAAGACATCATCTTCGACCCGAACATCTTCGCCATTGCCACCGGCATCGAGGAGCACGACAACTACGCGGTCGACTTCATCAACGGCGTGCGCTGGATCAAGCAGAACCTGCCGGGCGCCAAGGTGTCGGGCGGCGTGAGCAACGTGAGCTTCAGCTTCCGCGGCAACGACCCGGTGCGCGAGGCCATCCACACCGTGTTCCTGTACCACGCGATCCAGGCGGGCATGGACATGGGCATCGTCAACGCCGGCATGGTCGGCGTGTACGACGACCTGGAACCCACGCTGCGCGAGCGCGTGGAAGACGTGGTGCTGAACCGCCGCCCCGACGCAGGCGAGCGCCTCGTCGAAGTGGCCGAGACCGCCAAGAGCGGCGCCAAGGACGACAGCAAGAAGCTCGAATGGCGCGGCACGCCCGAGCACCCGGTGCACGTCAACCAGCGCCTGTCGCACGCGATGGTGCACGGCATCACCGACTTCATCGTCGAGGACACCGAAGAGGCCTACCAGCAGATCCTCGCCAAGGGCGGGCGTCCGCTGCACGTGATCGAAGGCCCGCTCATGGACGGCATGAACATCGTGGGCGACCTGTTCGGCCAGGGCAAGATGTTCCTGCCGCAGGTGGTGAAGTCGGCGCGCGTGATGAAGTCTGCCGTGGCCCACCTCATCCCCTACATCGAGGAAGAAAAGCGCCAGGACGAGGCCGCGGGCCGCGACGTGCGCACCAAGGGCAAGATCATCATCGCCACCGTGAAGGGCGACGTGCACGACATCGGCAAGAACATCGTCACCGTCGTGCTCCAGTGCAACAACTTCGAAGTGGTGAACATGGGCGTGATGGTCCCGTGCCACGAAATTCTGGCGAAGGCCAAGGTCGAGGGCGCGGACATCGTGGGCCTGTCGGGCCTCATCACGCCCAGCCTCGAAGAGATGCAGTACGTGGCCGGCGAGATGCAGAAGGACGACCACTTCCGCATCAAGAAGATCCCGCTGCTCATCGGCGGCGCCACCACCAGCCGCGTGCACACGGCCGTGAAGATCGCGCCGCACTACGAAGGCCCCGTGGTCTACGTGCCCGACGCCTCGCGCAGCGTGAGCGTGGCGCAGAGCCTGCTCTCGGACCAGGCCACCGCGTACATCGACGAGATCAACGCCGACTACGAGAAGGTGCGCACGCAGCACGCCAACAAGAAGCAGGTGCCGATGTGGCCGCTGGCCAAGGCGCGCGCCAACAAGACGCCCGTCGATTTCGCGAACTTCGTGCCCACCGTGCCCAAGTTCATCGGCCGGCGCGTGTTCAAGAACTTCGACCTCACCGAGCTGGCCAAGTACATCGACTGGGGTCCGTTCTTCCAGACCTGGGACCTGGCCGGCCCGTTCCCCGCCATCCTGAAGGACGAGATCGTCGGCACCGAGGCCGTGCGCGTGTACGCCGACGGCCAGCGCATGCTCAAGCGCCTCATCGAAGGGCGCTGGCTCAGCGCCAGCGGCGTGGTCGGCTTCTGGCCCGCCAACACCGTGAACGACGACGACATTGAGCTCTACACCGACGAGACGCGCAGCGAAGTCGCACTCACCTGGTACGGCATGCGCCAGCAGACCGAGAAGCAGATGATCGACGGCGTGATGCGCCCCAGCCGCTGCCTGGCCGACTTCGTCGCGCCCAAGGACAGCGGCGTGAAGGACTACGTCGGCGTGTTCGCCGTCACGGCCGGCCTGGGTGTCGAGAAGAAAGAGAAGTTCTTCATGGACGACCTCGACGACTACTCGGCCATCATGCTCAAGGCCCTGGCCGACCGGCTGGCCGAGGCCTTTGCCGAAGCCATGCACCACCGCGTGCGCACCGACCTGTGGGGCTACGCGCCCCACGAGGGCCTGAGCAACGACGACATGATTGCCGAGAAGTACCGCGGCATCCGCCCCGCGCCCGGCTACCCGGCCTGCCCCGACCACAGCGTGAAGGGCCCGATGTTCGACCTTCTGAACTGCGCGGACATTGGCATGACCCTGACGGAGAGCCTCGCTATGATGCCCGCCGCCAGCGTGAGCGGCTTCTACCTCGGGCACCCCGATGCGACGTACTTCAACGTCGGCAAGATCGGGCACGACCAGTTGCAGGACCAGGCCGCGCGGCGCCGCACGAGCGAAGCGGAGCTCGAGCGCCTGCTGGCGCCGAACCTTTGAACCTGCCGGCCGGTCGGCGCGACCGGAGTGACCGGCCACGGGAGTTGATATTCAGAAGCTGATCTTTGCCGCCGCGCACTACGCCCAGTTCGCGATCTTCGTGATTGCCTGCTGGGGTGCCGGCCGCGCGGTGCTCGCGCGCCTGCGCCCGCCCTCGCGCCGCGACGCCTGGCTCGAAGCGGCCATGTCGGCCGCGCTCGGTGTCGGCCTTTACATCTGTGCCTTCCAGGTGCTGGCCATCTTCGGGCTCTTCCGCCGCGAGGCCACGCTGGGCCTGATCGGCGCGGGCGTCGTGGCCGCCGCGTGGCAGTGGCGCGGCTGGCGCGCCGAGGTGCGTGCGCTGCGCGCGGCCGCGCCCGCCACGCCGCCGTGGACCCGCTTCGAACGCATCGCCGCCATCGCGCTGGCGCTGGTCGCGCTGCCCGCGCTGGTGGCGCCGCTCGCACCGCCGGCCGCCTTCGACGAGCTGATGTACCACCTGCCCTACGCGCGCCTCGTGGCGCAGCAGGGCACGCTGGGCATCCACGACTGGCTGCGCTACCCCTGGTTCCCGTACAACTACAACCTGCTGTACGCCGCCGCGCTGCAGGTGGGCGACGACGTGCTGCCGCACTTTCTCAACGCGCTGGCGGGTGCGCTGTCCGTGCTGATGATCTTCCGCCTGGGCATCCTGCACGCCAACCGGCTCACCGCCTGCATCGGCGCGGCCATCTGGCTGGGCATGGGCGACTACGCCAACGCGCTGATCGACATGGGCGTGGCGCTGTTCGTGCTGTCGGCCTTCGTGGCGCTGTGGTGGTGGCGTGAGTCCGAACCGCTGCGCGACGGCACGCGCTGGCTCTGCCTGGCGGCGTTCTGCCTCGGCGTGGCGGCGGGCTCCAAGTACCAGGCGCTGATCTTCCTGCCGCTGGTGGCGCTGTTCGTGGTGCGCCACGAGCGCCGCGTGTGGCGGGCCTGGGCGCCGGCGCTGCTGTGCTTGCTGATCCCGTGCATCTACTGGTACGCGCGCAACGCCATCATGACGGGCGACCCCTTCAACCCGATCGGCGCGCGCGTGTTCGGCTTCACCGAATGGGTGCCGGCCGACTACGTGCAGCAGGTGGCCGACGTGCGCGACCACGCCGAGATGCCCAACGCGCTGATCTGGTCGGTGTTCCTCGCGCCCTTCAGCGTGTGGTGGAAGCGCTCCGCCGCCGTGCGCGCGGCGGGCTGGTTCTGCCTGTACTCGGTGGCCGTGTGGGTCGTGACCTCGCGCTACCCGCGCTACCTCATGGCCTCGTTCCCGCTGCTCGCGATGACGGCCGCCGTGGGCTGGCAGGTGCTGTTCGGCTGGATCGCGGCGGGCGTGCGCCGCCTGCGCGCAGCGCCCGCTGCGGTCGCTCCCGACGGCCCGCGCAGTGGCGCCGGCGTCGGCGACTGGGTCGTGGTGCTGCTGCTGGCCGTGCTGGCCGCCGTGTCGGTGGGCCAGACGGCCACCAAGGTGTCGATGATCTCGCTCACGCCCGAGTCGCGCGAGGCCTTCCTGCGCAAGCACGTGCCCGGTTACGGCGTGATGGACTACGTGCGCCGCAACGTGACCGGCCGCGTCTACCAGATTGCGCTGAACGAGGCGATCTACTACGGCCCCAACCCGATCTGGGGCGACACGCTCGGGCGCTGGCGCTACCGCGACTACCTGCTGATGTCGGCCGGCGACACGGCGCGCAAGCTGGCGGCCGAGGGCTTCACCACCGTCGTCATGTCGCCCGAGATGGTGAAAGTGCTCAGCGTGCGGCCCGGCTTCGACCAGTACTATGGCCTGCTGCACGAACAAGACGGCAGCCGCGCCTACCGACTCCTTCCGACGACCGCCCCATGACGACCGACCACCGACCCGCCCCCGTGTCCGCCATGCCGCGCATTGCCGCCGTCATTCCCTGCTTCAACGAGGCCCTGGCCATCACGCAGGTGATCGAGGGCTTCCGCGCGGCCCTGCCCGGCGCCGAGATCCACGTCTTCGACAACAACTCCACCGACGACACGGCCGCCGTGGCCCGCGCGGCCGGCGCGATCGTCACGCACGTGGCCGCGCGCGGCAAGGGCAACGTGGTGCGGCGCATGTTCGCCGACGTCGAGGCCGACATCTACGTGATGGTCGACGGCGACGCCACCTACGACACCACCGCCGCGCCGCGCCTCATCGCGCGGCTGGTCGAGGGCAACCTCGACATGGTGGTGGGCAGCCGCGTGGACGACGGCCAGGACGCGCTCACCTACCGCGCCGGCCACCGCTTCGGCAACTGGCTGCTCACGGGCACCGTGGCGCAGCTCTTCGGCGGCGGCCTCACCGACATGCTCTCGGGCTACCGCGTGTTCTCGCGCCGCTATGCCAAGTCGTTCCCCGCGCTGTCGCAGGGCTTCGAGATCGAGACCGAGCTGACCGTGCACGCGCTCGAGCTACGCATGCCCTACGCCGAGGAAGCGACCGCCTACAGCACGCGCCCCGAAGGCTCGCACAGCAAGCTCTCGACCTACCGCGACGGCTGGCGCATCCTGAAGACCATCGGCAAGCTGTTCGTGAGCGAGCGGCCGCTGCAGTTCTTCTCGATCGTCGCGGCCGTGCTCGCGATCGCTGCGCTCGCGCTGGCCCTGCCGCTGTTCATGACCTACGCCCACACCGGCCTGGTGCCGCGGCTGCCCACGGCGGTGCTCGCCACCGGTGCGATGCTGGCGGCGCTGCTGTCCTTCGTCTGCGGCGTGGTGATGCACACCGTCACGCTCGGCCGGCAGGAGGCCAAGCGGCTGCGCTACCTGGCGCAGCCCTGCGTGCGCGAGAGCTTGCGCAAGAGCCTGCGCGCGCACTGACGGCGGCGCGATGAAGATCGGGCGCGAGTTCCTCTCGTTCGCCGTGGCCGGCGTGATCGGCTTCGTGGTGGACGTGACGGTGCTCTACCTGCTGGCGCCGCTCTTGGGGTGGTACGGCGCGCGCGTCGTGTCGTTCCTGGCCGCCGCCACCACCACCTGGCTCTACAACCGCCGCTACACCTTCGCGGCGAGCGCGGCCGGCGCCGCCACGGGGCGTTCGGTCTGGCGCGAATACCTGGGCTACCTCACGACCATGCTGGCCGGCGCGGTGCTGAACTACGGCACCTACGTGCTCACGCTGCACTGGGTGGAAGGCCGCTGGGCCGCCGCGCTCGGCGTGGCGCTGGGCAGCATCGCGGGCCTGGGCGCCAACTTTCTCTCGGCGCGCTACCTGGTCTTTCGCTCGCACCGCAGCGGCGGCTGAGGCCGTCGCCGGGCGCGTTCAAGCGCGGTCAGTGCCCGCCCGACACCACCACCGGGATCTCGGTGGCCGGCGGCGTGTTGCGGCTGCGGCCGCAGCGCACGAGGCCGTCGATCATCACCATGCCCACGCCCGGGATGTCGCCCAACTGCACGCTTTCGAGCAGGCCCGGCGCGGGCGAATGCTGGGCGCGGTCCATGAACACGAAGTCGGCCGCGCGGCCGACTTCGATCAGGCCGCAGTTGAGCTTGCGGATCTTCGCCGTGTTGCCCGTGGCGAAGCAGAACACCAGCTCGGCCGGGATGTTCGCGATCGACGACAGCATCGCCACCATGCGCAGGATGCCCAGCGGCTGCACGCCCGAGCCGGCCGGCCCGTCGGTGCCGAGGATCACGCGGTGCGGGCACTTGAGTTCGAGCGCGGCCTTCGCCGCCGCGATGGCTACCTTCTCGTTGCCGTTGTGCACGATCTCGATGGCGCGCGTGCTCTTCTCGCACAGCTCGCACACGTGCGCCTCGGGCAGCGAGGTGTGGCCGCCGTTGATGTGGCCGATGATGTCGGCGTCGGCTTCGAGCACCACGTCCTTGTCGATCAGGCCCGAGCCGGGGATCGACGGGCCGCCCGTGTGGATCGTGCTCTGGATGCCGTACTTGCGCGCCCAGGCCACCATCTCCTTGGCCTCGTAGCCGGCCTTCACCGAGCCCAGGCCCACTTCGCCCAGCAGGCCCACGCCGGCTTCGGCGAGTTCCTTGAAGTCGCTCTCGACCATGCCCTTCTCGATGACGGGCGCGCCGGCCAGCACCTTCACGCCGCCGGGGCGGAAGTTGTCGAAGGCGCGCTGTGCGGTGATGGCCAGCGCCTTCAGGCCGACGATGTCCTTGGGGCGGCCGGGCAGGTGCACCTCGCCGGCCGAGATCATGGTGGTCACGCCGCCGTGCATGGTGGAGTCGATCCAGCCGATCTGGCCCTGGCGCGGCGTCCAGTCGCCGAACACCGGGTGCACGTGGCTGTCGATGAGGCCGGGTGCGACGCAGGTCTTCTTCGCGTCGATGACGGTGACGGCGCCTTCGAGGTCGCAGTCTTTCTCCTTGCCGACCGCCACGATCAGGCCGTCGTTCACCACCAGGGTGTCGGCGTCGAGGATGGGCTTGTCGATGTCGCCCGAGAGCAGCAGCCCGATGTTCTTTATGACGACCTTGCCCGACTTTGCGCCGGCTGCGATTTCTGCCATTTCGTGGTGTCCTCGTCGTGGGGTGGGGAGTTGTTGTCTTGTTCCTGGATGTCGTCCGCGCGCACGGTGCGCAGCAGGGTCTCGATGACGAAATCTTCCCAGTGCGCGACGGCTTCCGGCGACTCCAGCGGCTCGCCGAGGAAGGCCGTGAGCGTGTGCCGGTTCGAGGTGTAGAAATAGCCGGTGGACGCGATCAGCAGGTAGATGTCGCGCGCCACGAGGTCGGTGCGGAACAGGCCCTGGGCCGCGCCGCTGGCAAGGATTTCCGAAATGATGGCCACCGCCCGCGACGAGTACTCGCGCGCCCGCAGCGACTTCGAGATGTGCCGGCCCTTGTGCAGGTTCTCGGTGTTCAGCAGGGTGACGAACTCGGGGTTCTTGCGGTAGTAGCCGAGCACGAAGCGGATGACTTCGGTGAGCGCTTCCACGGGCCGCGAGGCGTCGAGCGCAATGGCGGCCTCGGCATCGTCCATGCGCTGGTAGATGCCCTCGAGCACCGCGATGAACAGGCCCTCTTTGCTGCCGAAGTAGTAGTAGATCATCCGGTCGTACGACTTGGCGGCCTTGGAGATCTTCTCCACGCTGCCGCCGTCGTAGCCGTACTTGGCGAACACCTTGGTCGCCGCCTTGAGGATGCTGTCGCGCGTGGCCTGGGCCGCGGCCTCGCGCACGCCGGTGCGGCGCTGGGGCTTGGGCTTGCTGACGGAGCGGGAGTCGGCCATCGTGCGCGCAGCGCCTGTGTGTCGGGTCTTACTTCTCGGCGAAGGCGCGTTCGACCACGAAGTCGCCCGGCGTCGAGGTGTTGCCTTCCTTGAAGCCGCGCTTTTCCAGGATGTGCTTCAGGTCGACCAGCAGGCCGGGGCTGCCGCACAGCATCACGCGGTCTTCCTCGACGTTCAGCGGGGGCAGGCCCAGGTCGTCGGTGAGCTTGTTGCTCTCGATCAGGTCGGTGACGCGGCCCTGGTTGCGGAACTCCTCGCGCGTGACCGTGGGGTAGTACAGCAGCTGCTTGGCGATCATCTCGCCCAGGATCTCGTGCTTGGGCAGGTGGTCGGTCACGAGGTCGTGGTAGGCCAGCTCGTCGACCTGGCGCACGCCGTGCACCAGGATGACCTGCTCGAACTTCTCGTACGTGTCGGGGTCGCGGATGATGCTCATGAACGGCGCCAGGCCGGTGCCCGTGCCGAACAGGTACAGGCGCTTGGCCGGCAGCGTGTAGTCGATGAGCAGCGTGCCCGTGGGCTTGCGGCCCACGATCACGGTGTCGCCCACCTGGATGTGCTGCAGCTTCGAGGTGAGCGGGCCGTCTTCCACCTTGATGCTCAGGAACTCCAGGTGCTCCTCGTAGTTGGGGCTCACGATGCTGTAGGCGCGCAGCAGGGGCTTGTTGTTGACCTTCAGGCCGATCATCGTGAAATGACCGTTCGAGAAGCGCAGCGCCGGGTCGCGCGTGGTGGTGAAGGTGAACAGGCGGTCGGTCCAGTGGTGGACGCTCAGGACGCGTTCTTCGCTGAATGCACTCATACAGAACTCAAGTGTTGGTTGAAGACAGAAAAGGGTGGCTGAGCCGAAATGCACGCCTTTGGGGCGTCCGCCATCGGCCGGCTAGCAACCCTCCATTGTCGTTGGTCGGAAAAACCCCGATGAACACCGCGAGAAAACACCATTGCAAGCATCGGGCCTGTTTGCTACATTGACCTTTGATGTAGTGAACGCAACATGAAAGTGTAGGGGATGCTACACAAACGAAAGCCGCCGCACAAGCACCTGCACGGCACGTTTGTTGCAAACCTCCGGAGCCTGAAGACCCGCTCCGACAGCACCACACCACGAGATCGCCCCGATGACTGAACACACCAAGACAGACGGATTGCCCGGCATCGACATGCCCCTGGTCGCGCAGGCCGGCGGCGCCGCCTTCGGCAAGGCGCCGCCGCGCAACGAGAAGATGAGCACCGCCAAGGTCGAGTGCAACGCCTGCCCGGTGCTGTGCCAGATCTCCGACGGCCGCACCGGTGCCTGCGACCGCTACGCCAACCGCCAGGGCGTGCTGGTGCGCGTCGACCCGGTGGTGCTGCTGCGCCGCACGCTCGCCAGCGAACAGCCGGCGCTCGTGCCCTTCGACCGGCCCGGTGCCGACGCGGCAGAGGCCCATGCTGCGCCCGACTGGAACGGCGACCTGCTGCACGCCGACGAGGTTTTCGTCACCGGCGTGGGCTCGTCCACCACGTATCCCGACTACAAGCCCGCGCCCTTCATCGTGGCTTCGAAAGCCCAGGGCGTCGACATGGTCACCGTCGTCACCGAAGGCATCTTCAGCTACTGCAGCTTCAAGGTGAAGATCGACACCGACCGCTTCCTGGGCGCCGAGCAGGCCAACGTGCGCTACAAGGGCGAGGTCGTGGGCCATGTCACCACGGCCGAGTACGGCTCGCAGATGCTGTCGCTGGGCGGCGTGCACCACCTCACGGGCGGCAGCAAGAAGGAAGGCCGCATGACGGCCGAGCTGATGCAGCTGCTGGGCAACAAGCAGGCGGTCGAATGCACCATCGACGGCGGCGCCAGCCTCGTCATTCAGGCCGGCAAGGCGCCCATCGTCAACGGCGTGGAAGAGCAGCGCATGCGCGTGGGCTGCGGCTCGGCCGCCGTGGGCATCTTCGCGCGCCAGTTCGCCGGCGTGGCCGACGAGGTGGTGGTGGTCGACGACCACATCACCGGCGTGCTCACCGAGCACCAGGCCGGCCGCTGCCTCGACATGACGCCCTCGGGCATCCAGATGCTGGGGCGCAAGTCGACGCCGGGGCGCTACTTCCAGGTCGCGAACCCCGGCAACGGCTGGGGCGGCACCGACATCGCCGACCCGCTGGCGATCATCGAAGGCTGGGAAGAGGGCGTGGCCCGCCCCGGCCTGCGCCTGCTCATGACCTCCACCACCGGCGAGCACGCGCAGTGGTACGTGCTCGACGAGGCTCTGAAGCCGATCGAGCAGCCCATGCCGCCCGAGGTGCGCCGCATCGTCGATCGCATCGGCGAGAACTGCGAGCCCTCGCTGTGCACCGTGCTGTTCCTCGGCGGCGCCGGCGGCAGCCTGCGCGCGGGCGTCACCGAGAACCCGGTGCTGCTCACGCGCGCCATCAAGCGCGCGCTGGTCAACGTCACCTGCGGCGGCGCGCCGGCCTATGTGTGGCCCGGCGGCGGCATCACCGTGATGGCCGACGTCATGCGCATGCCCGACAACAGCTTCGGCACCGTGCCCACGCCGGCCATCGTCGCGCCCATCGAGTTCAGCATGCGGCGCGACGACTACGAGGCGCTCGGCGGGCACGTCGAACACATCTTCCCGCTCGAGCAGGCGCTCGCGCGCGGTGCGTGGCAGGAAGACGGCGCACCGCTGGCGCGCCAATGGCTCGTCATCGACGATGCCAATCCGTGGCCGCTCGGCCACGCTCCCATGCTGGGCTGAAACCATGTCCGCCCAACGCACGGCGCTCGATGCGGGCCGCTGGCATTTCAACCACGGCCCGATCGACATCGTGGCCGAAGCGCACGGCGACCCGTACGCCGTCGCGGCCGCGCACGACGCGGCCTGGGCGCGTTTCGGCCATGTGCTCGACGAACTCGTGCGCGAGCTGCCGCAGCTGCGCCTGCCCGTGGCTGCACGCCAGCGCCCGCGCGGCGTCGTCGCGCGGCGCATGTGGGACGCCTGCGATGCGTTCTCGCCGCTGTTCCTCACGCCCATGGCGGCTGTGGCCGGCAGCGTGGCACAGGAACTCATCGCCTTCTACGACCGGCCCGGCATCGAGCGCGCCTGGGTCAACAACGGCGGCGACATCGCGCTGCACCTTGCGCCCGGCCACACGGCGCGCGTGGGCCTGTTCGCCGACCTCGCGCGCTTCGACTGGCGCGACAGCGGCATGCTCACCACCGACGGCCAGTTCGAGCTGCACGCCGACCAGCCCGTGCGCGGCGTCGCCACCAGCGGCTGGCGCGGGCGCAGTTTCTCGCTGGGCATCGCCGACAGCGTGACGGTGTTGGCCGCCACCGCGGCGCAGGCCGACGCCGCCGCCACCGTGATCGCCAACGCCGTCGACGTGGCCGACGCCGCCATCCAACGCAGGCCCGCCAGCGAATGCAAGGACGACAGCGACCTCGGCGACACCCTCGTCACCGTCGACGTGCCGCCGCTGGCGCCCGCGCAGGTGCACCATGCACTCGATGCGGGCGCGGCGTGCGCCCACGCGTTGCAGAAAAGGGGGCTCGTGTGGGCCGTTCTGCTCGTTTGCCAGGGGCAGTGGCGGCGGGTGGAACCCTTATGCTCGAAGTCGCTGGACATCGCGCTGCCCGAAGCAGTTGGTTCAGTATTTGCTTAACGAAAAGCAAGGTTCTTTTTCATGATCGAAATCCGTCGCGTCTTCACCCATGTCGAGCACATCCACCACGAGTTCGGCCCGCGTGCCGAAACCCCGCTGGTGCGCGGTGCCATCGGCGCGGTGCTGACCAATCCTTTCGCGGGCCGCTACGAGCCCGACATCCTGCCGATGATGGCGCTGCTCGACCCCGTGGGCGTCGACATGGCGCACCAGCTGCACGCTGCCATGGACGTGCCGCTCGAACAGATCGCCACCTACGGCAAGGGCGCCATCGTCGGCGCCGACGGCGAGCTGGAGCACGGCGCGCTGTGGCACGTGCCCGGCGGCTACGCGATGCGCGAGCTGCTCGGCTGGAAGGGCAGCCGCGCCGCCTACACCGCGGGCAAGGCCGAGGAGAAAACCGGCCAGCCCGGCAACGCGCTGTCGATCGTGCCCTCGACCAAGAAGGTCGGCCCGCCCGGCGCCGCGCTCGACGTGCCGCTCACCAACATCAACGCCAGCTACGTGCGCGGCCAGTTCGACGCCATCGAGGTGCGCGTGCCCGGCGCGCCGATGGCCGACGAGATCGTCTTCATCCTCGCGATGAGCACCGGCTACCGCGTGCATGCACGCGTCGGCGGCCTGCTCGCCAAGGACATCAGCAAGTGGGACGGCCTGCGCTGACCGCACAAGACAAGAGACAAGACAAGAGACAAGACAAGGAACACACAGAACATGACCGCCAACATCCGCAAGCTCGTCATCCAGGTCGATGAAACCCGCAAGGAAATGGGCCAGGACGTGACGCCGCCCACGCGCCGCGCCGTCGCCATCGCCGTCATCGAGAACCCCTACGCCGGCCGCTACAGCGAGAACCTCGACGAGCTCATCGCCATCGGCGAAGAGCTCGGCGCGCTGCTCGGCCAGAAGGCCGTGAAGGCGCTGGGCATCGAGCCCGGCCAGGCGCAGAGCTACGGCAAGGCCGCCATCGTCGGCGAGCGCGGCGAGCTGGAGCATGCCGCCGCCATCCTGCATCCCAAGCTGGGCGCACCACTGCGCGTGGCGGTCGAGAAGGGCGCCGCGCTCGTGCCCTCGGCCAAGAAGCAGGGCACGCTGGGCACCGCCATCGACGTGCCGCTGGGCCATAAAGACGCCGCCTTCGTGCGCAGCCATTTCGACGCCGTCGAGGCCCGCGTGAGCGACGCGCCGCGCGCCAACGAGATCGTCGTGGCCGTGGCCGTCACCGACAGCGGCCGCCCGCTGCCGCGCATCGGCGGCCTGCAGGCCAGCGAAATCAAGGGCGAAGACGGTCTTCGCTGACCTGTCATTGCATCGTCACCCGCATCGTGTTTTCTGTTCGAACTTCTAGGAGCTTCCCGATGAATCCATTGCGCCTTGCCTTCTGCGCCGCTTCCGTCGTCACGCTGGCCACCGCCCTCGTCCCCGCGCATGCGCAGGGCGTGATCAAGATCGGCGAAATCAACAGCTACAAGGCGCAGCCCGCCTTCCTCGAGCCCTACAAGAAGGGCATGGAGCTCGCGGTCGACGAGATCAACGCCAAGGGCGGCGTCAACGGCAAGAAGCTGGAGCTCATCAGCCGCGACGACAACGCCAACCCCGGCGACGCCGTGCGCGTGGCCGAAGAGCTCATCTCGCGCGAGAAGGTCGACGTGCTGGCTGGGGCCTTCCTGTCGAACACCGGCCTGGCGCTGACCGACTTCGCCAAGCAGAAGAAATTCTTCTACCTCGCCGCCGAGCCGCTCACCGACAAGATCGTCTGGAGCAACGGCAACAAGTACACCTACCGCCTGCGCCCCTCGACCTACATGCAGGTCGCGATGCTGGTGCCCGAGGCCGCCAAGCTCAAGAAGAAGCGCTGGGCCATCGTGTACCCCAACTACGAGTACGGCCAGTCGTCGGTCGCCACCTTCAAGACGCTGCTCAAGGCGATCCAGCCCGACGTCGAGTTCGTCGCCGAGCAGGCGCCGCCGCTGGGCAAGGTCGATGCGGGCAGCGTGGTGCAGGCCCTGGCCGATGCCAAGCCCGACGCCATCTTCAACGTGCTGTTCGGCGCCGACCTGTCCAAGTTCGTGCGCGAAGGCAACACGCGCGGCCTGTTCAAGGACCGCGAGGTCGTGAGCGTGCTGACCGGCGAGCCCGAGTACCTCGACCCGCTGAAGGACGAAGCGCCCAACGGCTGGGTCGTCACCGGCTACCCCTGGTACGGCGTGAAGACCGCCGAGCACAAGGCCTTCAACGACGCCTACCAGGCCAAGTTCAAGGACTACCCGCGCCTGGGCTCGGTGGTGGGCTACAGCGCCATCTACTCGATCGCCGCCGGCGTGAAGAAGGCCGGCAGCACCGACACCGAGAAGCTCGTGGCCGCCTTCAAGGGCCTGCAGGTCGATACGCCCTTCGGCAAGATCAGCTACCGCGCGCAGGACAACCAGTCCACCATGGGCGCGTACGTCGGCAAGACCAAGAACGACGGCGGCAAGGGCGTGATGGTCGACTACGTCTATCTGGATGGCGCCAAGTTCCAGCCGACGGACGACGAAGTGAAAAAGATGCGCCCTGCGGACTGACCGCACGGCTCCTGCAACGCGTCCGCCGCCGCTTCTTGAGCGCGGCAAGGCGCGGTGTCTCCAGTTTCCTCAGGGTCCTTCATGAGCTTTTCAGGCTTCGTTGTTCAGTTGCTCAACGGGTTGGCTGGCGCGTCTTCGCTGTTTCTGGTGGCGGCCGGCCTCTCGTTGATCTTCGGCGTGACGCGCATCGTCAACTTCGCCCATGGATCTTTTTTCATGGTGGGTATCTACGTCGCGTACACGCTCGTCGAGAAGCTCGGCCCGAGCGTGGGCTTCTGGCCGGCGCTGTTGATCGCCGCGCTCGCGGTGGGCGTGCTGGGTGCGCTCATTGAGGTGCTGCTGCTGCGCCGCATCTACAAGGCGCCCGAGCTGTTCCAGCTCTTGGCCACCTTCGCGCTGGTGCTGGTCATCAAGGATGCGGTGCTGTGGCTCTGGGGCCCTGACGAACTGCTCGGCCCGCGCGCGCCGGGCCTGAAGGGCTCGGTCGAAATCCTCGGGCGCCAGTTTCCTTCCTACGACCTCTTCTTGATCGTCGTCGGCCCGCTGGTGCTCGGCCTCGTGTGGCTGCTGCTCACGCGCACGCGCTTCGGCACGCTGGTGCGCGCCGCCACGCAAGACCGCGAGATGGTCAGCGCGCTCGGCGTCAACCAGGCCTGGCTCTTCACCGCCGTGTTCGCGCTCGGCGCACTGCTCGCGGGCCTGGGCGGCGCGCTGCAGCTGCCGCGCGAACCCGCGACGCTCGAGATGGACCTGAACACCATCGGCGCCGCCTTCGTCGTGGTGGTGGTCGGCGGCATGGGCTCGCTGCCCGGCGCCTACGTGGCCGCGCTGCTCATCGCCGAGATCAAGGCCGTGTGCATCTGGCTGGGCGTGGTGCAGATCTTCGGCATCGACGTGTCGTTCTCCAAGCTCACGCTGATGGTCGACTTCCTCGTGATGGCCATCGTGCTGGTGTGGCGTCCCTGGGGCCTGTTCGGCCGGCCGCAGGCGCCGAGCCGCTACGTCGGCATGCAGGAAGAGCCGCTGCGCCGCCCCAGCACCGCCTACATCGTGGCCGCTGCCGGGCTGGCGCTGGTGCTGGCCGCGCTGCCGCTGCTGACGGCTGGTTCGCCCTACACCACGGTGCTGATGATCGACCTGCTGATCGCCGCGCTGTTCGCCACCAGCCTGCACTTCATCATGGGGCCGGCCGGCATGCACTCCTTCGGCCACGCGGCGTACTTCGGCCTCGGGGCCTACGGCGCGGCGCTGCTGGTGCGCGCGCTGCACCTGCCGATGGAGCTGGCGCTGGTGGTCGCGCCGCTGGTGGCGGCGCTCGGCGCCTTCGTCTACGGCTGGTTCGCGGTGCGGCTGTCGGGCGTGTACTTGGCGATGCTCACGCTGGCCTTTGCGCAGATCACCTGGGCCGTCACTTACCAGTGGGACAGCTTCACGGGCGGCAGCAACGGCCTGACCGGCGTGTGGCCCTCGGAGTGGCTGTCGAACAAGCAGGTGTACTACTGGCTCACGCTGGTGCTCGTGGGCGCGGGCGTGTGGTGGCTGCGCCGCGTGCTGTTCTCGCCCTTCGGCTATGCGCTGCGCGCGGGCCGCGACTCGGTGTTGCGCGCCGATGCCATCGGCATCGACGTCAAGCGCATGCAGTGGGCGGCCTTCGTCATCGCGGGCACCGTGGCCGGCCTGGCCGGTGCGCTCTATGCGTTCTCCAAGGGCAGCATCTCGCCCGAGAGCCTGTCGGTCGGCAAGTCGGTCGACGGCCTCGTGATGGTGCTGCTGGGCGGCATCCAGACCCTGGCGGGCCCCGTGGTCGGTGCCGTCACCTTCACCTGGCTGCACGACACCGTGGCACGCAACACCGACTACTGGCGCGCGATGCTCGGCGCCATCATCCTGATCCTGGTGCTCTTGTTCCCGCAGGGCATTGCCGGGTCGATCAAGCAGCTCGTCGATCGCTGGCGCGCACCGAAGCATGATGAAGCAGACGCCAAGCTCAAGGAGGTGAAGGCATGAGCCTCCTCAAAGTCACCAACCTCGGCAAATCCTTCGGCGGCGTGAAGGCCGTCGACGGCATCAGCTTCGAGCTGCCGCCCGGCGAGCTGCTCGCGCTCATCGGCCCCAACGGCGCCGGCAAGTCGACCACCTTCAACATGGTCAACGGCCAGCTCAAGGCCGACCAGGGCTCGATCACGCTCGACGGCCACGAACTCGTGGGCCGCAAGCCGCGCGAGATCTGGCGCAAGGGCGTGGGCCGCACCTTCCAGATCGCCGAAACCTTCGCCTCGCTCACCGTGGTCGAGAACGTGCAGATGGCGCTGCTCTCGCACGACCACCAACTGTTCTCGATGTGGCGCCGCGCGGCCGACCACAAGCGCGACGAGGCGCTGGCGCTGCTCGACCAGGTCGGCATGAAGGCGCAGGCCGACCGGCCCTGCAGCGTGCTGGCCTACGGCGACGTGAAGCGCGTCGAACTCGCCATCGCCATGGCCAACTCGCCCAAGCTGCTGCTCATGGACGAGCCCACCGCCGGCATGGCGCCCCAGGAGCGCAACTCGCTCATGGCGCTCACCAAGGACCTCGTCATCCAGCGCGGCATGGCCGTGCTCTTCACCGAGCACAGCATGGACGTGGTGTTCGCGTACGCCGACCGCATGATCGTGCTGGCGCGCGGGCGCCTCATTGCGCAGGGCAAACCGCTCGAGATCCGCGACCACCCGAAGGTGCAGGAGGTGTACTTCGGCAGCGGCAAGACCTTCGAGAAGATTGCAGAGAAAGCCGCAGCGCTGGGAGTCACCGCATGAGCACGCACGAACCTCTTCTGGAAGCCAAGGCCTTGTGCGCCTGGTATGGCGCTGCGCAGATCCTCTACGACGTCGACCTCGAAGTGCGGCGCGGCGAAGTCGTCGCGCTCATGGGCCGCAACGGCGCGGGCAAGTCGACCACGCTCAAGACGCTCATCGGCATGCTGAGCAAGCGCCGCGGCGCCGTGCGCTTCTTGGGCCACGACATTTCGAAGAGCGAGCCGCACCACGCGGCGCGCCTGGGCCTGGGCTTCGTGCCCGAAGACCGGCGCGTGTTCACCGACCTCACGGTGATGGAAAACCTCGAGGTCGGCAAGCAGCCCGCGCGCCAGTGGGCCGACGGCACAGCGGCGCCGCTGTGGACGCCCGAGCGCCTGTTCCAGCTGTTCCCCAACCTCGGCGAGATGCCCAACCGCCCCGGTGGCCGCATGAGCGGCGGCGAGCAGCAGATGCTCACCGTGGCGCGCACGCTGATGGGCAACCCCTACCTCGTGCTGCTCGACGAACCCTCCGAGGGCGTGGCCCCGGTCATCGTCGAGCAGATGGCCAACATGATCCTCGAGCTCAAGGCGCAGGGCGTGAGCATCCTGCTGTCGGAGCAGAACATGCACTTCGCCGAGCTGGTCTCCGACCGGGCCTACGTGCTCGAGAAGGGGCAGATCCGCTACCACGCGACGATGGCCGAACTGGCCGCGAACGAAGAAGTGCGCAGGGCCTACCTCAGCGTCTGATCATTTCGTTTCCTCAACCACCGGAGTCCACACCATGCATCGCAGAACCGTCTTGAAGTCCGCCGCTGCCCTGGGGCTCGTCGGCAGCCTCGGCAGTTTCGGCCTCTCCGCTTTCGCGGCCGGCAAGATCAAGCCCGGTGGCAAGGTCGCGCTGATCGTGGTCGATGTGCAGAACTGCTTCCTCGATGGCGGCACGCTCGCGGTGAAGGGCGGCAACGAGGTGATCCCGGTCATCAACGCGCTGGCGCCCGCGTTCCAGAACATCGTCGTCACGCAGGACTGGCACACGGCGGGCCATGCCTCGTTCGCCAGCACCTACAGCGGCAAGAAGCCCTTCGAGACCACCAAGCTCAATTACGGCACGCAGGTGCTGTGGCCCGACCACTGCGTGCAGGGCACCGACGATGCGGCGCTCGGCAAGGAGCTGAAGGTGCCGACCGCGCAGCTCATCATCCGCAAGGGCTTCCACAAGGACATGGACAGCTACTCCGCCTTCGAAGAGGCCGACCACAAGACGGCCACCGGCCTGGCCGGCTACCTCAAGGCGCGCGGCATCAAGACCGTGTTCGTCACGGGCCTGGCCACCGACTTCTGCGTGGCCTGGACCGCGATGGACGCGCGCAAGGCCGGCTTCGAGGCCTACGTGATCGAAGACGCCACGCGCGGCATCGACCTCAACGGCTCGCTGGCCGCCGCCTGGAAGCAGATGACGGCCAAGGGCGTCAAGCGCATCCAGTCCGGCGACATCCAGGCCGGCTGACGACGACGAAGTCCGCGGCGCCGCCGCGGCAACACCCCTCCGACGACAACAACAAAGAGACAGACGACGCATGAAGCTTTCGATTTCAAGGCGCACCCTGGTGGCGGGCGGCGCGGCCCTGGCGCTCGGCCCCGGTCTGCTGCGGCCGGCGCGCGCGGACAACGGCGTGACCGACAGCACCATCCGCATCGGCCAGTCGGCCGTGTTCAGCGGCCCGGCGAAAGACTTCGGCGTCGACTACCGCGCGGGCATCCAGCTGTACTTCGACCGCGTCAACAAGTCGGGCGGCATTCACGGCCGCAAGATCGAACTCGTCACCTACGACGACGCCTACGAGCCCGCGAAGACGGCCATCAACACGGCCAAGCTGATCGACGAGGACAAGGTCTTCGCGCTCACCGGCTACGTCGCCACGGGCAACCTCGCGGCCGCCATGCCGCTGGCCGAGAAGGCCGGCGTGCCGATGTTCGCGCCGCTGGTGGGCACCACGTCGTTCCGCACAAAAACCAACCGCTACCTGTTCCACGTGCGCGCGGGCTACGACCTGGAGCTGCGCAAGATCATCAGCCACCTCTCGACGCTGGGCATCCAGTCGATCGCCGTGGTCTACCAGGACAGCGCCTTCGGCAAGTCGAACCTCGCCACCTGCGAGCAGCTGGCCGCCGAGTACAAGGTGAAGGTGGTGCAGACGCTGCCCATGGCCATCGCGGCCGAAGACGCGAAGCAGGTGATCGGCGGGCTGGCCGAGGGCCGCCCCGGCGCCGTCGTGATGATCATGGCCGGGCGCATGACCGAGGTCTTCATCCGCGACTACCGCGCGAGCGGCGCGGCGGCGCCGCTGTACACGCTGTCGGTCGGCATCACCGATGCGGCGGGTTCGGCCAAGCGGCTCGAAGGCAAGCTCGCCGGGCTGGTCACGGCCAGCATCGTGCCGCCGCCCGGTGCGCAGCGCGTGCCCATCGTGGCCGACTACCAGCGCGACCGCGCCGAGTTCGGCCAGAAGATCGACAGCTACACCGCACTCGAGGGCTACATCGTCGCGCGCGTGATGGCCGAGGGCCTGCGCCGCGCGGGCAAGGCGCTCACGCGCGACAGCTTCATCGCCGGGCTCGAGAGCATCGGCAGCACGCGCTTCGGCGACTTCCCCGTCGACTACAGCGCGAAGAACCACAACGGCTCGACCTTCGTGGACCTGGAGATGTACACCCGTGACGGCCAGTTGCGGCGCTGAGCCGCTGCATCTGCAGGTCAACGGCCGGGCGCACGCGCTCGCCGGCGTGCCGCGCGAAGCCTCGCTGCTGCACCTGCTGCGCAACGACCTGGGGCTCAACGGGCCGAAGTACGGCTGCGGGCTCGGGCAGTGCGGCGCCTGCACGGTGCACGTCGACGGCGTGGCCGCGCGGTCCTGCGTGATTCCCGCGCACGGCGTGGCAGGGCGCAGCATCACCACGCTCGAAGGGCTGGGCATGCGCGGGCGCTGGCACCCGGTGCAGGCCGCCTTCGAAGACGCGCAGGCCGCGCAGTGCGGCTACTGCCTCAACGGCATGGTGATGCAGGCCGCGGCGCTGCTGGCGCGCGACCCCGGTGCGAGCGAGGCGCGCATCCGCAGCGAGCTCTCGGGCAACCTGTGCCGCTGCGGCACGCACATCGAGATCCTCGACGCCGTGCAGCGCGCCGCCGTGCGCCTGCGTGCGGCCCCGCCGGACGCCCCCGCCGCATGACGCGCCGCGCCGACCTGCCGCAGACGCGCGCGGAATTCCTCGCCGCCGACGGCGTGCTGCTGGTGGTGCGCGAGGCACCGCTCCCGCCGCCGCCGGCCAAGGGCCAGCCCGCCTTCATCGCCAGCCACCCCAGTGAAGGCGACGAGGTGCTGCTCGCGCTGTGGGACGACGGCAGCGTCTCCGCGCTCAACGGCCACGTCGACCTGGGCACCGGCATCCAGACCGCACTCGCGCAGATCGTGGCCGAGGAGCTCGACCTCGGCATGCCCTGCGTGCGCATGATGCTCGGCGACACCGCGCGCGCGCCCAACCAGGGCGCGACCATCGCGAGCGCGTCGATCCAGATCCACGCGCAGCCGCTGCGGCTGGCCGCGGCGCAGGCACGCGCCTGGCTGCTCGCGCGCGCGGCCGAGCGGCTGGGCGTGGCCGTCGATGCGCTGCAGGTGCGCAACGGCGTGGTGCGCGTGGCCGAGGCGCCGGACCGGCACATCAACTACGCGGACCTCGTGGCGCACCAGCGCGCCGTGCTGCGGCTGGACCTCGACGCCACGCCCAAGAACCCGGCCGACTACTGCCTCGTCGGCACGCGCCAGGCGCGCGTCGACATCCCGGCCAAGCTCGCGGGCGACCTCGTGTTCGTGCACGACATGCGCGTGCCCGGCATGCTGCACGGCCGCGTGGTGCGCCCGCCGTACGCGGGCGCGGACCACGGCGAGTTCATCGGCAACACGCTCGAAGCGGTCGACGAAGCATCGATCGCGCACGTCCCCGGCATCCGCGCCGTGGTCGTGGTGCGCGACTTCGTCGGCATCGTCGCCGAGCGCGAAGAGCACGCCGAGCAGGCGATGCGCGAGCTGCGCGTGACCTGGAAGCCCTGGCCCGGCATGCCCGACCTGCGCGACGTGGCGCAGGCCCTGCGCGACAACCCGTCGACGCAGCGCCTGCTGGTCGACGAAGGCGATGTCGACGGCGCCATGGCCGCCGCCGCGCAGCCGATGCAGCGCACCTACGTGTGGCCCTACCAGATGCATGCGTCCATCGGCCCCTCGTGCGCGCTGGCCGAATGGCAACCGGCCGACGGCAGCGGCATGCAGCTGCGCTGCTGGGCCGGTTCGCAGAACCCGCACGTGCTGCGCGCCGACCTCGCGAAGTTGATGGGCGTGGACGACGTGCAGGTCGACGTGGTGCGCATGGAGGCCGCGGGCTGCTACGGCCGCAACGGCGCCGACGACGTGGCGGCCGATGCCGCGCTGCTCGCGCGCGCCGTGGGCGCCCCGGTGCGCGTGCAGCTTTCGCGCGAGCAGGAGCATGCGTGGGAGCCCAAGGGCGCCGCGCAGCTCATGGAGGTCGACGGCGGGCTCATGGCCGACGGCCGCGTCGCCGCCTACGACTTCGAGACCTCTTATCCCTCGAACGGTGCGCCCACGCTGGCGCTGCTGCTCACGCGCACGGTCGAGCCTGTGGCGCAGGCCTACGAGATGGGCGACCGCACTGCGCGCCCACCGTACAGCTACGACAACCTGCGCGTGAAGGTCAACGACATGGCGCCGATCGTGCGCGCCTCGTGGCTGCGCGGCGTGTCGGCGCTGCCGAGTTCGTTCGCGCACGAGTCGTACATCGACGAGCTGGCCACGGCCGCGGGTGTCGACCCCGTGCAGTTCCGTCTGCGGCACCTGGACGATCCGCGCGCGGTCGAGCTCGTGCAGGCCACCGCGCAGAAGGCCGGCTGGCGCATGCGCACCGGGCCGCAGGAGAACGCCGACGGCGGGCTCGGCGAAGGCGGCGACATCCTCTTCGGCCAGGGCTTTGCGTACGCGCGCTACATCCACAGCAAGTGGCCGGGCTTCGGCGCGGCGTGGGCCGCGTGGGTGGCCGACGTCGAGGTCAACCAGAAGACCGGCGAGGTGCATGTGCGCCGCGTGGTGGTGGGGCACGACGCGGGGCTGCTGGTCAACCCGGCGGGGGTCGAGCACCAGGTGCACGGCAACGTGATCCAGACCACGAGCCGCGCGCTCAAGGAGCAGGTGCAGTTCGCGCCGCAGCAGGGCGCTGCAACGGGCGGTGCGCAGTTGCCGGGCGTGCTGCCTTCGGGCGTGGTCGCGAGCCGCGAGTGGGGCAGCTACCCGATCCTCAATTTCCGCGACGTGCCGGTGATCGAGGTCATGCACATGCCGCGTCCCGGCGAGCCGTCGTTGGGCGCGGGCGAGTCGTCGTCGGTGCCGGGCACGGCGGCGATCGCGAATGCGATCTTCGATGCGACGGGCGTGCGCTTCCGCTCGCCACCGTTCACGCCGGAGACGGTGCTGGCGGAACTGAACCGGGGTTCGCTTCCACCGCCTCCGGGCCAGGGCGATGGCCACGCGAAGGGCGATGCCGCCGGACCCTCTTCCTCAGCTGCCTCAAGCGCAGGCGTGAGGAACGCCCTGTGGCCGCGTCGCAAGGGCCTGTGGGCCACCGGCGCCGCGCTCTTCATCGGCGGCCTCGGCGTCATCGCCGGCCTGCTCGGCTGGCGTTCGGCCATCGCGCCGGTGTCGCTCAGCGCGCCGGTCTACAGCGAGTCCACCATCGAACGCGGCCGTGTGCTCGCCGCGCTCGGCGACTGCGCCGTGTGCCACACCGCGCCGGGCGGCGCACCCAACGCCGGCGGCCGCGCGATGGACACGCCCTTCGGCACGCTCTACACCACCAACCTCACGCCCGATGCCGAGACGGGCCTGGGCCGCTGGTCCTTCAGCGCCTTCCAGCGCGCGATGCGCGAAGGCGTCTCGCGCGACGGCCACCACCTGTACCCCGCGTTCCCCTACACCGCCTTCGCGAAGACCAGCGACGACGACTTGCAGGCGCTCTATGCGTACTTCATGTCGATGCCGGCGGTGCGTGCGGAAACGCCCAAGTCCGAGCTCAAGTTCCCGTTCAACCTGCGCCCGCTGATGGCCGGCTGGAACGCGCTGTTCCACGACCCCGCGCCGCTTCCGCCCGTGCCCACGCAGAGCGCCGAATGGAACCGCGGCGCCTACCTCGTCAACGGCCTGGGCCATTGCGGCGCCTGCCACACGCCGCGCAACGCGCTCGGCGCGGAGCAGGGCGGCAGCGCGTTCCTCTCGGGCGCGATGGTCGATGGCTGGGAAGCGCCTGCGCTCACGCAGCTGTCGAAGGCCGCCGTGCCTTGGGACACCGACGCGCTGTACCGCTACCTGCGCAACGGCCACTCGCCGCGCCACGGCATTGCGGGCGGCCCGATGGCCGAGGTGGTGCGCGAACTCGCGCAGGTGCCCGACGCCGACGTGCGCGCAATGGCCGTCTACCTCGGCTCGTTCAACCCCGAGCCGGTCGCGCAGCCGCAAGCGCTCGCGCAGCAGGCCATCGACAACGCCGCGCGCACGCAGGGCCAGCTGCTCGGCCCCGCGCAGCGCATGTTCGACAGCGCGTGTGCGTCGTGCCACCACGACGGCGACGGTCCCACGCTGCTGGGCGTGAACACGCCGCTCGCACTCAACAGCAGCCTCACGAGCACGCGACCCGACAACCTGCTGCGCACCATCCTCGACGGCGTGCGCGCGCCCGCGCACCGCGACATCGGCTTCATGCCCGCGTTCCGCGAGGCGCTGGACGACCGCCAGATCGCCGACCTCGCCGGCTACATGCGCGCACGCTTCGCACCGCAGGAAGCGCCTTGGACGAACCTGCCCGCCGAGGTCGCGCGCGTGCGGGCCACGCCGGGCCACTGACCCGCGGCGGGCGTGGCCGCAGGCCCGCGGCTACGATGGCGCGCAGACCTTATTCACGGAGACACCCCACCATGCCTTTGGACCTTTCGATCGCTTCCAGCCTGCCCCGCGACGCCGAGCGCGCCACCCTTGTCGGCCGTCTCTGGCAACCCGGCGTGGGCCCGGTGCTGGTGGCCGTGCAGGGCGACGGCCTGCACGACCTGTCGACGCTCGCGCCCACCATGAGCGACCTGCTCGAAGGCAACGGCTCGCCGGCCGAAGCCGTGCGCGCTGCACTGCAGAGTGGCACCGCACCGCGCATCGCCGCGCTCGAGGCCGTGCTGGCCAACAGTGACGAAAGCACGCGCGACAGTGGCCAGCCCTGGCTGCTCGCACCCTGTGACCTGCAGGTCGTGAAGGCCAGCGGCGTGACCTTCGTCGCGAGCCTGCTCGAACGCGTGATCGAAGAGCAGGCGCGCGGCGATGCCTCGCGCGCCGAGGCCACGCGCGCGGCCATCGGCGATGTGCTGGGCGACAACCTCGCCGACATCGTGCCGGGCTCGCCCGAAGCCATGAAGGTGAAGGACGTGCTCATCGCGCAAGGCATGTGGTCGCAGTACCTCGAGGTCGGCATCGGCCCCGACGCCGAGGTCTTCACCAAGGCACCGGTGCTTGCGGCCGTGGGCACGGGCGCCGACGTGGGCATCCACGCGGACTCGGCCTGGAACAACCCCGAGCCCGAAGTCGTGCTCGCAGTGAACAGCCGCGGCGAGACGCTCGGCGCCGCGCTCGGCAACGACGTCAACCTGCGCGACTTCGAAGGCCGCAGCGCACTGCTGCTGGGCAAGGCCAAGGACAACAACGCCTCGTGCGCCATCGGCCCGTTCATCCGTCTGTTCGATGCGCACTTCGGCATCGCCGAGGTGCGGCGCATCACGGTCGCGTTGAACGTGACGGGCCCCGAGGGCTTCACGCTCGAAGGTTCGAGCTCGCTCGCGAAGATCAGCCGCGATCCGCTCGACCTCGTGGCACAGACACTCAACCGCCACCACGCCTACCCAGACGGTTTCATGTTGTTTCTGGGAACGATGTTCGCGCCGACACAAGACCGTCACGGACCGGGGCAAGGATTCACGCATGTCGTGGGCGACCATGTGCGCATCGCGGCCCCTGAATTGGGTGCGTTGAACAACCGCGTCGTGCATGCAGACCAGGCGCCGCGGTGGTCTTTCGGCCTCGGTGCGTTGATGCGCAACCTCGCGTCGCGTCGGCTGCTGTAGCCCGTACTTCTGCACTTTAAAAGCAGATGTACTCCTTTGGAATTCAGAGGCTGCACTTTGCATTCTGTTGCGGTTGACCATGCCTCTTCTTACCCTCAAGATGACTACCATCGCGAGTGGATAAATCAAGGGAGTCGTGGTTGCTGCCGAATGAGATCGATCTGTTGCAGACGCCCGTCGAGGGCCCGCTTCCCTGTGGTGAAGATCTGGAATACGACGCCGATTTCATGGCGCTCCAACAGGCGGCCACGGGCAAGCGCGAGCAGCAGTTCGGCGACACCATCATTCCCGCCGAGCCGCCCGACTGGGCGCGTGTAGACCGCATCGCACGACAGCTGTGCGTGCGCACGCGCGACCTGCGCGTGCTGGTGCCGCTCACGCTCGCATGGACCGAAAGCCGCGGCCTGCCGGGCTATGTCGACGGGCTGCGGCAGGTCGATGCGGTGCTGCAGACTTTCTGGAACGACGTGCATCCGCGCGTCGTCGATGGCACGAACGAAGACCCGCTGCCTCGCATGAATGCGCTGGCCGCACTGGCCGAAGCCGAAGGGCTCGGACGCAGCGTGCGCGATGCGCGGCTGCTCGAAGACGGTGGCACGGCGATGAGCCTGCGGCAGGTCGAGGCGCTGCTCGATTCGAGCAAGAGCGACCAGGTGGACTACCCCGGCGGCGTGGGGCGCCTGCGCGAGGCCGCACGCCGTGCACACGACAAGGCGGCGGCGCCGGTCGTGGCCTTGCGTGAGGCTTTGGCACTCCTGCAGCGCATCCGCGAGACCTGCGAGCGCGCGCTGGGCCAGAGCTGGGCGCCTGATTTTTCACGGCTCGAACGGTCGCTGCGCACCGTGGGCCAGTTGCTGCCGGAGCAGCCGCACAGCGAGGTGCCGCAGGCTTTGGCGTTGGGCAGTGCAGAAGACACAAGCGGTGCGGCGCACGTGCACGCAACCGCAGCGCACGTTGCAGCGGCCACGCAGGCTGCAGTGCGTCCGCTGCGTATTCAAGAGATTGAAATATCGGCTCGTGAAGATGTGCAAGTGTTGTTGGAAAAAGCATGCGAGTTCCTGGAACGAACGGAACCGAGCCATCCGGCACCCATGCTGATCCGCAGGGCCCAGCGGCTGATGGACCTCAACTTCTTCCAGATCATCGAAGAGCTCGTGCCCGAGGGATTGCAAAAGATAGAAAGCCTTGCCGGCCGCCCGTTGAACGGCGACGCCGCATTGCCCTAGCGGCCGTTGCTGCCGGCGAGCAGGAACAACGCGCCGGCACCGGTCGACCGGTACGACCCATGCATTCAGTTTCAAGAGGACGCTTATGGCAGACAACCGTGTCAGGAACAGTGGTCAGAAGTTCATCGCGCGCAACCGGGCGCCGCGCGTGCAGATCGAGTACGACGTCGAGATCTACGGCAGCGAACGCAAGATCCAGCTGCCGTTCGTGATGGGCGTCATCGCCGACCTCGCGGGCAAGCAGACCGACCCGATGCCCGACCTCGCGGAGCGCGAGTTCATGGCGGTGGACATCGACAACTTCGACGAGCGCATGAAGTCCATCAAGCCGCGCGTCGCGTTCCAGGTGCCCAACACGCTCACCGGCGAAGGCCAGATGAACGTGGACATCACCTTCGACAGCATGGACGACTTCTCGCCCGCGCGCATCGCGCGCCAGGTCGATGCGCTGCAGCAGCTGCTCGAGGCGCGCACCGAGCTGTCGAACCTGCTCTCGTACATGGACGGCAAGAACGGCGCCGAGCAACTCATCGCACAGGCGCTGCAGAACCCGGCGCTGCTCAAGTCGCTGGCGTCCGCGCCCAACCCCGCGGTCGCGCAGGCGGCCGCCGATGCCGCAGCAGCCAAGCAAGCCGACGACAGGACCGCACCATGAGCACCGCATCCCAGCAAGGCGCACGCGCCCGCACCGCCACCGTCGAAGCGCTCGAGCCCAACGAGTTCTCCGACCTCCTGCAGCGCGAGTTCAAGCCCAAGACCGAGCAGGCGCGCGAGGCGGTGGAGAACGCCGTCAAGACGCTGGCCGTGCAGGCGCTCGAGAACACCGTCACCATCTCGAACGACGCCTACCGCAGCGTGCAGGCCATCATCACGGAGATCGACCGCAAGCTGTCGGAGCAGATCAACCAGATCCTGCACCACGAAGACTTCCAGCAGCTCGAAGGTGCGTGGCGCGGCCTGCACTACCTCGTGAACAACACCGAGACCGACGAGCAGCTGAAGATCCGCGTCATGTGCGCATCGAAGCGCGAAGTGGCGCGCTCGCTCAAGCGCCACAAGGGCATCGGCTGGGACCAGAGCCCGATGTTCAAGAAGATCTACGAGGCCGAGTACGGCCAGTTCGGCGGCGAGCCTTTCGGCGCGCTGATCGGCGACTTCCACTTCGACCACAGCCCGCCCGACGTCGAGATGCTCGGCGAGATGGCCAAGATCGCCGCCGCCGCGCACTGCCCCTTCATCGCCGGCGCCTCGCCCACCGTGATGCAGATGGACTCGTGGCAGGAGCTGTCGAACCCGCGCGATCTCACCAAGATCTTCCAGAACACCGAGCACACCGCGTGGCGCTCGCTGCGCGATTCGGAAGACGCGCGCTACATCGGCCTGGCCATGCCGCGCTTCCTGGCGCGCCTGCCGTATGGCGCGCGCACCAACCCGGTCGACGAGTTCGAGTTCGAGGAAGAAACCGATTCGGCGCTGCACACGCGCTACACCTGGGCCAACTCGGCCTATGCGATGGGCGTGAACATCAACCGCTCGTTCAAGCAGTTCGGCTGGTGCACCTCGATCCGCGGCGTGGAGTCGGGCGGCGCGGTCGAGAACCTGCCCACCCACACCTTCCCGACCGACGACGGCGGCGTGGACATGAAGTGCCCGACCGAGATCGCCATCAGCGACCGGCGCGAAGCGGAGCTCGCCAAGAACGGCTTCATGCCGCTGGTGCACCGCAAGAACTCCGACTTCGCGGCCTTCATCGGCGCGCAGTCGCTGCAGCAACCGGCCGAGTACTACGACGCCGATGCCACGGCCAACGCCAACCTGGCGGCGCGCCTGCCGTACCTGTTCGCGTGCTGCCGCTTCGCGCACTACCTGAAGTGCATCGTGCGCGACAAGATCGGCTCGTTCCGCGAGCGCGAGGACATGGAGCGCTGGCTCAACGACTGGATCATGAATTACGTCGACGGCAGCCCCGGCACCTCGTCGCAGGACACGAAGGCGATGAAGCCGCTGGCGGCGGCCGAGGTCCAGGTGGAAGCCATCGAGGACAACCCCGGCTACTACGCCGCCAAGTTTTTTCTCCGGCCGCACTACCAGCTCGAGGGGCTGACGGTGTCGTTGCGGCTGGTTTCGAAGCTGCCGTCCAACAAGAAGGACAGCAGCTAATTCCACTGTCCCGCTACCGGGCAATTCATCGATAACTTTTGGGGGTCAATCATGGCAGTAGACATGTTCATGCGCGTCGAGGGTGCAAACGGCGAGTCCAAGGACTCCAACCACAAGGACTGGACCGACATCAAGTCGTTTGCATGGGGAGCGACGCAGCCTGGCAACATGGTCAGCGGCGGTGGCGGCGGCGTGGGCAAGGCCAGCTTCAACGACCTGCAGGTGCTCGCGCGCATCGACAAGGCCGCGCCTTCCGTGCTGAAGAACTGCGCGAGCGGCAAGCACCTGAGCAAGGTCGAGGTGGCCGTGTGCAAGGCCGGCGGCTCGCAGATCGAATACACGCGCGTCACGCTCGAAGAGGTGCTCGTCACCTCGGTGCAGTACACGGCCGAGCAGGGCGGCGATGCGGTGCTCGTGCAGTACGCCTTCCAGGCCGCGAAGGTGAAACAGCAGTACTGGGAACAGACCGACAAGGGCGGCAAGGGCGCCGAGACGGTGCTGGGCTGGAACATCAAGGAAAACAAGGAAGCCTGATTTCCTTGTTGCGCGGCGGGGCCGTGGCCTTCAGGGCCATGCAGCCCCCGCTGGCGGTCCACAGCCGTTTGTCTGTCTCCTGCGGCGCCCCTTCGCGGCGCGCCGCCTTTCACCTTTCAGCCAGTCAACGGGGAAGTTTCATGGGCGATGGGTTTGCAGTGCTGGGCGAGCGCTCCGTGGCCGAGCACACCGAATGGGTACAGCGGCAGATCCGCGCCAGTCCCCAGAACGCCGGCCTGCGCCTTGCCCTGTGCCACTTCCTCGCGCTGCGCGGCGAATGGCAGCGGGCCGAAGACCAGCTCAAGCTCGCGACCAAGCTCGACCCCACGTTCACGCCGGCCAGCGTCACCTGCGCGATGGCATTGCGGGGCGAGCGCGAGCGCACCGACTTCTGGGCCGGCGGCGGACGCACGCCGGCCATCGTCTCGGGCAATGCCGACTGGGTCGAGCAACTGCTCGGCGCCGCCGTGTTGCCCGCCGAACGTGCCGACGAAGCCGCCGCGCTGCGCGAGGCCGCACGCGATGCGGCGCCGGCGCTGCAAGGCACGCTGACCACCGTCGACCGCTCCGATGCACGGGCCGTGCAGGCGCTCGACGGCGAGCCCGCCGCACACCGCGACTTCGCCTGGCTGTGCGACGGCGACGCGCGCATCGGCGCCGTGCTCGAACTGTTCACGCCCTCGGGCTATGCGTGGCTGCCGCTGCCGGCCGTGCGCCGCATCAAGTTCTCGCGCCCGCAGCACCTGGTCGACCTGCTGTGGGCGCCGGCCGAGATCGAGCTGCACGACGGGCGCGGCCTCAACGGCCTCGTGCCGGTGCGCTACCCGGGCGCGCTCGCGGACCTGGACGACGAGACCGCGCTGGGCCGCCGCACCGACTGGCAGCCGCTCGCGGGCGACGACCAGTTCGCAGGCGTCGGCCAGCGCACGCTGATCAGCGAAGCCGGCGATCACTCGCTGCTCGACCTGCGGCGCATCGAGTTCGCCGCAGCGACGGAAGGCGTGGCTGCATGACCCCCGCCGTCACCACCGACATCGACGGCGACGCCCAGGAAAGCGTCGCGCGCGACCGCCTGCAGCCCGTGCTGCTCGACCGCCTCACCGACAAGGCGCCGCAGAACGGCCAGGAGCGCGCGGGCGCCTTCCTCATGAGCGGCAAGCTGCTGCGCGACTCGGTGCTGCGCGACCTGCAGTGGCTGCTCAACACCACCAACTTCGGCGCCGACCACCGCATCAACGGCATGCCGCGCGCGCGCGGCTCGGTGGTGAACTACGGCGTGCGCGGCTGGGCCGGCGGGCGCATGTCGGAGGTCGACTTCGCCGACGTGGAGGCGGCCATCCGCGCGGCCATTATCGACTTCGAGCCGCGCATCATGAAGGACAGCATCGACGTGCGCTGCGTGACCGATGCGACCGACCTGGAGCACCACAACCTGCTCGCGCTGGAGATCCGCGGCACGCTGTGGTCGGTGCCGTATCCCATCGAGTTCATCCTGCGCTCCGAGCTCGACCTCGAGAGCGGGCACATGGTGCTGCGGCCGACGGGAGGGCTGTGATGGACGCCAAGCTCCTCGACTACTACAACCGCGAACTCACCTACATGCACGAGCTCGGGGCCGAGTTCGCGCAGCGCTACCCCAAGATCGCGGGCCGGCTGGGCATGCGCGGCATCGAGGTCAGCGACCCGTACGTGGAGCGCCTGCTCGAAGGCTTCAGCTTTCTCACGGCGCGCATCCAGCTCAAGATGGACGCGGAGTTTCCGCGCTTCTCTCAGCGTCTGCTCGAGGTGGTGTACCCCAACTTCCTCGCACCGCTGCCCGCGATGGCCGTGGTGCAGATCGACGGCAACCTCAACGAAGGCTCGCTGAAGGCGGGTTACGAGCTGCCGCGCCACACGCTCTTGCGCGGCCGCATGATCAAGGGCGAGCAGACGGCCTGCGAGTTCCGCACGGGCCACGCCGTCACGCTGTGGCCCATCAAGATTGCCGAGGCGAGCCTCGGCCCGGTGCCGGCCGAGATCGCGCATGCGCTGCCGATGGCGGGGCGCCAGGCGAAGAGCGCGATCACGATCAAGCTCGAGGCGGTGGGCGGCGCGCGCTTTTCGGAGATGCCGCTCGATCGGCTCGAGTTCTTTCTCTCGGGCGCGGAGCTGCACGCGCTGCGCGTGCTCGAACTGGTCGCTCACCACAGCGTGGCCACCGTGTGCCGCGCCGGCCCCGGCAGCACGGCGCGCATCGTGCCGCTGGGCGACGAGGCGATCCGCCACGAGGGCTTCGACCCCGAGCAGTCGCTGCTGCCCTACGACGCGCGCTCGTTCCAGGGCTACCGCCTGCTGCACGAGTACTTCGCCTTTCCCGAGCGCTACCTGTTCTTCAGCGTGAAGCACCTGCGCGCGGCGGCCTCGGCCATCGGCGGCACCACGATGGAGATCGTGATCCTGCTCGACCGCGCCGACGCCGACCTGGAGCGGCTGGTCGACGCCAGGCACTTCTCGCTGTTCTGCACGCCCATCATCAACCTCGTGCCGCGCCGCAGCGACCGCATCCCGGTCGGGCCCGGCCAGCACGAGCACCATGCGGTGATCGACCGCACGCGCCCGCGCGACTTCGAGATCTTCACCGTCGAGCGCGTCACGGGCCACATGGCCAACGGCTCCGAAGAGCGCGAGTTCCGGCCCTTCCTCGGTTCGTTCGCGTCCGACGATGGCGACTTCGGCGCCTACTTCTCGCTGCGTCGCGAACCGCGCCTGGTGTCCGACCGCGCACGCGCGCAGGGCACGCGCACCAGCTACACGGGCAGCGAGGTGTACGTGTCGCTGGTCGACCAGCACGACGCGCCGTTCCCGCACAGCCTGCGCCACATCACGATCGACGCGCTGTGCACCAACCGCGACCTGCCGCTGCTGCTGCCCACCGGGCTCGAATCGGACTTCACGCTGCGCGTGTCGGCGCCGGTGCGCGGCGTGCGCATCCTGCGCGGGCCCTCGCGGCCGTACCCGGCGCTGGCCGAAGGCGCGCTCACCTGGCGCCTCATCAGCCACCTGGGCCTGAACTACCTGAGCCTGACCGACGTCGATGCCACGCAGGGCGCCGCCGCGCTGCGCGAGATGCTCGACCTGTACGGCAACCTCGCCGACCCGGCCGTGCGCCGGCAGATCCAGGGCGTGCGTTCGATGGCGTTGGCGCCCGTGTTCCGCCGCCTGCCCGAGCCGGGCCCGATCGTGTTCGGGCGCGGCGTGGAGATCGCGCTGCAGATCGACGAGGTCGCGTTCTCGGGCACGAGCCCGTACCTGTTCGGCGCCGTGCTGGAGCAGTTCTTCAGCCGGCACGTGTCGCTCAACGCCTTCACCGAGTTCGCGCTTTCCAGCCTGCAGCGCGGCGAGATCGCGCGCTGGACCCCGCGCGTGGGACGCCGCCCCACCGTATGAGCACGACCGGCCTCACCGACGACGCGATGCTGCAGGTGCTGCCGGCAGAGACCGAGACGCGCGAAGAAGCGGCCGTCGATGCGCGCAGCCCCACCCACACCAAGGCGAAGTCCGCGCCGCGCCGCGGCGTGCCCGAGGCCGACCCCGCGCTGTGGGCCCGGCTCGTCGAGCAGCCCTTCGAGCACGACCTGTTCATGCTGCTGCGCCGGCTCGACGCGCAGGGCGGCCACCCGCTGCTGGGCCGTGCGCCGCGCCCGCGCGACGAGCCGCTGCGGCTGGGGCAGGAGCCCTCGATGGCCTTTGCGCCGTCGAACGTGTCGGGCGTCGAGGTCGACCAAGACGGCGCGCCGCGCATCTCGATCTACGGCTTCGGCCTGTTCGGCCCCAACGGCCCGCTGCCGCTGCACCTGACCGAGTACGCGCGCGAGCGCAAGCGTCACCACGCCGACAACACGCTCAGCGCGTTCGCCGACCTGTTCCATCACCGGCTGATCCTGCTGTTCTACCGCGCCTGGGCCGATGCGCAGTCGGTCAACAGCCTGGACCGCCCCGACGGCCACCGCTTCGTCGACTACGTGGCCAGCCTCATGAACATGGGGCAGCCCGGCCTGAAGGCGCGCGACCGCATCGCCGACCATGCGCGCACGCACATGGCGGGGCACCTGGTGCGCCAGACGCGCAACCCCGAAGGGCTCATCCAGATTCTTCGCCTGTACTTCGACGTGCCCGTGCGCGTGGTCGAGTTCGTGAGCGACTGGGTGCACATCGACGAGCGCCAGGTCAGCCGCATCGGCCTGCTCGGGCGCAACCACCGGCTCGGCAGCGGCGCCACCATCGGCCTGGCGGTGCGCGATGCGCAGGGCAAGTTCAGGCTCGAACTCGGCCCGTTGTCGCAGCAGCAGTTCCGCGAGTTCCTGCCGGGCAGCCCGCGGCTGCAGCAGGTGGTCGACTGGGTGCGCCAGTACGTCGGCATCGAATTCGCCTGGGAGCTGCGGCTGGTGCTCAGCAAGCCCGAGGCGCGCGGCATGCGGCTGAGTAGCGACCAGCGCCTGGGCTGGGGCAGCTGGCTCGGCACCCGCCTGTCCGACACCGACGCCGGCGACATGGTGTTCCAGCCCGAGGCGCTCTTTTCCCGCAACGCACCGGCTTCCTCATGACCGACATCCGCCGCGTCTCTCTGTTCTCCAAGTTGAACCCGATGCTCTACAAGGCATTGGAGACCGCCACCGCCTTCGCCAAGCTGCGCGGCAATGCCTACGTGGAGCTCGTGCACTGGCTGCACCAGATCCTGCAGCTGCAGGACAGCGACCTGCTGCGCATCATCAAGCGCGCCGGGCTCAACCTCGATGCGGTCGAGCAGGACCTCGTGCGCGCGCTCGACCGGCTGCCGCACGGCGCCACGTCGATCAGCGACATCTCCGAGCACGTCGACCATGCGGTGGAGCGCGCGTGGGTCTATGCAAGCCTTCGCTTCGAGGCGACGTCGATCCGCGGCGCCTACCTGCTCGCGGGCATCGTGAAGACACCGGGCCTGCGCCAGGTGCTCTCGGGCATCTCGCGCGAGTTCGACAAGCTCGTGCCCGACGTGCTGGTCGCGCAACTCGCGGCGTGGACCGAAGGCTCGCCGGAAGACGATTACGACGCAGCGTCGGATGCGGGCGCACCTGTTGCGCAGCATCAAGGCGATGCCCCCGCCGCCGGCGGCTCGGCCCTGGCCAAGTACGCCAGCGACCTCACGGCCAAGGCGCGCGCCGGCGAGCTCGACCCCGTGTACGGCCGCGACGACGAGATCCGCCAGATCGTCGACATCCTCATGCGCCGGCGCCAGAACAACCCGCTGCTCACCGGCGAGGCCGGCGTCGGCAAGACGGCCGTGGTCGAAGGCCTGGCCTCGCGCCTCGCGGCCGGCGACGTGCCGCCTTCGCTGAAGGACGTGTCGCTGTGGGTGCTCGACCCCACGTTGCTGCAGGCCGGCGCGGGCGTGAAGGGCGAGTTCGAACAGCGCTTGCGCCAGGTGATCGACGAGGTCGAGAAAAGCCCCAAGCCCATCGTGCTGTTCGTCGACGAAGTGCACACGCTGGTCGGCGCGGGCGGCACCGCCGGCACCGGCGACGCGGCCAACCTGCTCAAGCCCGCGCTCGCACGCGGCCGGCTGCGCACCATCGGCGCCACGACCTGGTCGGAATACAAGAAGTACATCGAGAAAGACCCGGCGCTCACGCGGCGCTTCCAGACCATCCAGGTGCACGAGCCCACCGAGCCCAAGGCCGTGGTCATGCTGCGCGGCATCTCGGCCGAGCTGGAGAAGCACCACGGCGTGCTCATCCTCGACGCCGCGCTCGAAGCGGCCGTGAGCCTGTCGCACCGCTACATTCCCGCGCGGCAATTGCCCGACAAGGCCGTGAGCCTGCTCGACACCGCGTGCGCGCGCGTGGCGCTGAGCCAGCATGCGCTGCCTGCGGCGCTCGAAGATTTGAAGCGGCGCATCGAGGTGCTGGGCATCGAGTCCGGCATCGCGGGACGCGAGGCGGCGATCGGGGTCGGCGAGCACCAGCGCGTGGAAGACATCGCGGCGCAGGTGGCTGCCGCGCAGGCTGAACTCGAACTGCTGGAGCAGCGTCGCGTGGAAGAAGCGGCGCTGGTCGAGCGCATCGTTGCGCTGCGCAAGCTGCTGTCGCCTGCGGCGGTGCCGGTGCAGGCCGAAGACAACAACGAAGAAGAACCGCCCGTCGAGCCCGAGCGAACACCCGAAGCCATCCGCGCCGAACTCGACGAAGCGCAAGACCAGCTCGTGCAGCTGCAGGGCGAGACACCGCTCATCCTCGCGGCGGTGGATGCGCAGGCCGTCGCCACCGTGGTCGCCGACTGGACCGGCATCCCCATCGGCCGCATGGTGCGCGACGACGCGCAGTCGGTGCTGCGCCTGGGCGAGATCTTGTCGGCCCGCGTGGTCGCGCAGCCCGATGCGCTGGAGACCATCTCGCGGCGCATCCGCACCGCGCGTGCGCGGCTGGACAACCCCAACAAGCCTGTCGGCGTGTTCCTGCTGTGCGGCCCCTCGGGCGTGGGCAAGACCGAGACCGCGCTCGCGCTGTCGGAGGCGCTGTACGGTGGCGAGCAGAACCTCGTCACCATCAACATGAGCGAGTTCCAGGAGTCGCACGCCGTCTCCACGCTCAAGGGCGCGCCGCCCGGCTACGTGGGTTATGGCGAAGGCGGCGTGCTCACCGAGGCCGTGCGCCGCCGGCCCTACAGTGTGGTGCTGCTCGACGAGATCGAGAAGGCGCACCCCGACGTGCACGAGATCTTCTTCCAGGTCTTCGACAAGGGCTGGATGGAAGACGGCGAGGGCCGCCACATCGACTTTCGCAACACCGTGATCATCATGACGTCGAACGTCGGCACCGACCTCGTCATGCAGCTGTGCGAAGACCCGAGCCTGCGCCCCGACCCCGAGCCGCTGGCGGCCGCACTGCGTGAGCCGCTGCTGAAGGTGTTCGCACCCGCGCTGCTCGGGCGCCTGGTGGTCGTGCCCTACTACCCGCTGCAGGCCGACGCACTGCACCGGATCATTCGCCTGCAGCTGGACCGCATCGCGGCGCGGCTGCAGGCCAACCACGGCATTGCATTGGCTTACAACGACAGCGCCGTCGCGCTTGTCGCACGCCGCTGCACGGCCATAGAGTCGGGTGGCCGGATGATCGACGCGATCCTCACGCACACCATCCTGCCCCGGCTGAGCGAGGAAGTCATCGGCGCCACCGTCAGTGCGCGCAAGCTCGCCGGCGTGCAGCTGGGCGCAGCGGGCGACGACTTCCAGTACGAGTTTTCAGAACGCCCCGCGTAGACCCAAGGGAGAGCCGCATGGACAGAGTCGTCAAAGCCCACACCCCGCTCGGAGAAGAACAGCTGCTGTTCCGCTCGATGCACGGCAGCGAAGGGCTGTCGCAGCTGTTCGAGTTCGAGGTCGACCTGCTGAGCCCGAACACCTCGGTCGACATGAAGGGCCTGCTCGGCAAGCCGCTCGCGCTGGAGATCCAGACCCTGAGCGGCACGCCGCGCTACCTCAACGGTCAGATCACGCGCTTCACCATGATCGGGCGCGAGGGCGGCTCCTCGCGCTACACCGTGTACCGCGCCTCGGTGCGGCCGTGGCTTTGGTACCTCACGCGCACCAGCGACTGCAAGATCTTCCAGAACAAGTCGGTGGTCGAGATTCTCGAAGACGTGCTGGGCGAGTACGGCTTCGCCTTCGAGAAGAAGCTCAGCGCCTCGTACCGCCAGTGGGAGTACTGCGTGCAGTATCAGGAGACCGACTTCGCCTTCGTGAGCCGCCTCATGGAGCACGAGGGCATCTACTACTACTTCAAGCACGACAAGAACCAGCACACGCTGGTGCTGGCCGACGACATGAGCGCGCACGAGACGCTGCCCGGCTACCCGAAGATCGGCTACCTCGCGAGCGACCGCGCCACCGACCCCGGCCGCGAAGTGATCGACCAGTGGGAAGTCACCGAGGAGATCCGCCCCGGCACCTACGTGGTCGACGACTTCGACTTCAAGAAGCCCAGGGCCGACCTGCTCAACACGCGCAGCCAGCCGCGCGGCAACGACCACGGCCGCTACGAGATGTACGAGTGGATGGGCGGCTACAGCGACGCCGGGCAGGGCGAGCACTACGCGCGCATCCGCCTCGAGGAAGCGCAGGCCCAGGCCGAGGTCGACACCGGCCACACCAACGTGCGCGGCATGGCGCCCGGCTACCGCTTCACCATGCAGAACGCACCGCGCAACGAAGACAACCGCGAGTACCTCGTCGTCTCGGTGATGTACAGCCTGCGCGAAGGCGGCTACGCCAGCGGCGGCATGCCGGGCGAGTACAGCTTTCACTTCGGCGTGCAGCCCACCTCGTTCCCCTTCCGCGCGCGCCGCATCACGCGCGTGCCGAGCACCCAGGGCCCGCAGACCGCCACCGTGGTCGGCCCGCCCGGCGAGGACATCTGGATCGACAAGTACGGCCGCGTGAAGGTGCAGTTCCGCTGGGACCGCTACGGCCAGCGCAACGAAGACAGCTCGTGCTGGGTGCGCGTGTCGAGCGCGTGGGCGGGCTCCAACTTCGGCGCGGTGAACCATCCGCGCGTGGGGCAGGAGGTGATCGTCGATTTCATCGCGGGCTGCCCCGACCGGCCGATCATCATCGGGCGTGTCTACAACGCCGACCAGATGCCGCCGCTGGAGCTTCCTGCCAAGGCGACGGTCAGCGGCTTCATCAGCCGCACCGTGAAAGGCGATGGGGAGTTGGCCAACCATTTTGTGATCGACGACGACCCGAGCAACGAGTCGATCAAGATCCATGCACAGAAGGACTTCTTCATCGAGGTCGAGAACGACGAGACCCACACGGTGGAGGGTCACCGCACCACCAACGTCCACAAGAACGACGAGCTCACCGTGGACCAGGCGCGGACCACGACGGTGGTCAACGGCCTCGATCACGCGATCTACAAGTCGGGCTCGAAGCTGGAAGTGACAAAGAAGGCCGAGCACTTCTTCAACAACGCCATCGCGATCACGACCAAGGAGGGGGCCACGGAGACCGTCGAGACAGGCGACTCCAACGTGCACGTGATGGCCGGCCTGCGACAGGAGAATTTCGACAACGCGCTGCACGTCGACGTGAAGAACGGCATGACCGAGCACGTCTACACCGGGGACTCCAGGCTGGAAACCTGGGCCGGCAAGCGGTTCGAGAGCTACAAGACAGGGTGGGAGCGGGATGTCCTGGGCGGCGGCGGCAAGGACACGATCAAGGGTGGCCTCACGGAGACGATCGAAACGGGCGACCACACGTCCACCGTGTCGGCGGGCGACTACGTGGGCAAGGCCAAGAACGTGTCCATCGACGCCGAGACGAACTTCAACGTCAAGGCCAAGAAGATCCTCCTGCATTCGACCGAGAAGCACACCAACAAGTACGACGGCAGCATCGAGACCGTGGCGGGTGGCAGCGCCACGACCAAGGCGTCGAGCTACATCCGCTCGCAGGCCAAGCTCATGTTCTCGTTCGCCTGGGTGAACTCGCTCACCTACGCCACCCTGTCGGAGACCTTCAATGCGGTCTCCACCAACATCGGTGGGGCGAGTTTCGACATCAAGGCCTATCGCTGGTCGAACCAGGCCTTCAACCAGAAGGCCGAAGCCAAGGTCTCGATCGGCACGGTCTACATCGACATCAAGATCCTCGTGCTGATCCCGTGATGACCGCAACCGCGATGCCCCATCGACGCGCGATCCGAGTCCTGGGCGCCGTGCTGGTGGCGGCGGGCCTGCTGCCGCTCCTGCTGCCGATGGAAACCCTCTCGATGTGGCTCGTGCTGCCCTGCATCGCATCGATCTTCGCGGGCTCGGCCTTGCTGTGCGGCGCGTGGGAGTTGCTGTCGATCCGTCGCCGCGAGGCGCGCAGCCGCGGCTTCGACGCGCAGGCGCAGGGCGTCATCGTCGGCAGCGAGGTCGGCGGCGCCTACAGCGATACCAGCCCGCTGATGAATCTCACCGTGCGCTTCGCCGACCGCGACGGCGTCGAGCGGCAGGTCGTCGTGCAGAAGGTGGTGATGCTGAACGAGCTGCCGCTGTACGCGATGGGGCGGCCGGTGCTCGTGCGCTTCGCCTCCGCATCGCCCACCACCGAGCTGGTGATCTCGCCGATCGTCGCGCCGGGCGGTTTTTCCTTCTGATTCCGCGCCCCCACCGCGCACTGCCCACACCCGAAGCCGACCTTGAAGATCGTCAAGCCCTTTCGCCTCAGCCTTCTCACCCGCCCCTACCGCTGGCGTTCCCGCAACCAGCTGGGCATTGCTGTGCTGGCCTGCGCCAGCCTGGAGGCCGAGTCGCGCCTGCAGCCCGAGCAGGAGCTCTGGCAGATGGCGGGCGATGTGCTCGATCCCGGCAGCGTGCTCGACATGAGCATGCCCAAGGGCGAGGCCGAGGTGCTGGCCAGCGGATTCGCCTACACGGCGCACCAGGACGACAAGACCCGGTGCGCGGTGCGGTTGCGCGTCGGCGGGGTCGACCGTTCGCTGGCCGTGTTCGGCGACCGTTTCTGGTTGGGCGGGCGTATTACCGAGCCGGCCGCATTCGAGCAGATGCCGCTCGACTGGCGCCACGCGTTCGGCGGCCCCAATGTTCCCGACAACCCGTTGGGGCTGGGCACGGTCGACGAACTCGTCAATGGCGTACAGACCTGCCGGCTTCCCAATGTGGAGGTGGTCGGGCAGCAGATTCAGCGCCGCGGGCAGCGCTCGCGGCCGGCCTCGTTCTCGGGCTACCTGCCCGATGCACCGCAGCGCATGGCGCTGGCCGGGACGAAGTACGACGATGCATGGCTGCAGACGGGATTCCCCGGCTTTGCCGACGACCTGGACTGGCGCTTCTTCAATGCCGCCAGCCCCGAGCAGCGCTGGCCCGGCCAGCCCGTGCTTCCCACGGGTGCGCCCTACGAGCTCTGGAACATGCACCCGCGCATCCCGGTGCTGCGCGGCAACCTGCCCGCGTGGCATGCGGTCTGCCACCTCAATTTTTCCAAAGAGGTCGGTGAGTTGCGCCGCGTCGACCTCGGACTGAGCACCGCCTGGTTCTTTCCCGACCGCGAACGGGTGGTGCTGGTGTGGCACGGCACCACCCCGATCCGGGAGGACGATGCCGCGGACGTGACGCACATCATGCCGTCGATCGAACTGCCGGACGCGCCGCGCACGCTGACGCACTACGCCGACGTGATGCGCAAGCGCATCGACCCGGAAAAGAGCAGCATCCACGTCCTGCGCGACAGCGATCTGGTGCCGCGCCCGCTGCTCGCGGAATGGACTGCGATGCGCATGCCCGATACCTTGGCCGAGCCCTTGCCGCGCAACCTGCAGGCCGGCATGCGCAGGCACTACGAGAGCCAGCGTGCCGAGTTGCTCGCACAGGGGCTCGACCCCGGCGACTACCTCACGCCGCCGCCGGCGCCCGAGGTCCTGCCGGCCTTCGACGACCTGCCCGAGTACCTGGAGCGCGCCGAGGCGCAGGCGGTCCAGACGCGCGCGCGGCTGGAGGGCGAGGTGGCCCGGGTCGAGGCCGAACGCGCATCGGAGCCCGAGGTTCCCGAGGGCGCCGAGGCCCCGGTGCCTTCGGTATTCGAGGAGGAGGCAGAAGGCTCGCGCGAGGAAAGCGAAGCGAACGAAGAGAGCGTCGATGCCCCGGTGGAGACCGATCCGCTGAAGCTTCAGGGCCGCCTCTATTCGGCGCACCTGACCCCGACGCCACCGCGCGTGCCGAGCTTCAGGGCTGCCAAGTTGCGCCGCAGGCTGGCCGCGGCGGAGCCTGGGCGGCGCCACTTCTCGAAGATGAATCTCACCGGTGCAGACCTGTCGGGCATGGACCTGCGCGGGGCCGATTTCACCCACGCGGTCCTGGCCGATGCGAACCTGCAGGGAGCGAATCTCGAGGGCTGCGACTTCTCCGAAGCCGTGCTCGCGCGGGCCGTTCTCACGGACACACGCCTCGTGGGCAGTCGGCTGGACAAGGCCAACCTGGGTGGCGCGCGCCTCGAAGATTGCGATCTCGCGTCGGCCAGCCTGCGCGAGACCCTGTGCCATGGCACGCGCTTCAGGGGCTGCAGCCTGCGTGGCGCGCAGCTCGATCAGACCCAGCTGCACGAGACCGAAATGGTGGAATGCGCCATGCAATCCTCGCGCTGGACGCAGGTCGCGCTGCGCCGCATGACGCTGCGCGATCTGGTGCTGGACCAGGCCGAGCTGAACCAGGTCGTGCTGCTCGAATGCAGCCTGGAGCGTGTGTCCTTGAAGGCCGCGCGATTGGTGCGCTGCGGCTTCGTCACGGTCACGCTGGTTGCGGATGTCGACTTGTCCCATGCGCGGTTCGATGCCTGTGGTGTCGCGCTCGGCAGCTCATTCGCCGGCGCGACGGCCGTGGGAATGTTCATGAAGCAGTGCGGGCTGCGCGGCACCTCCTTCGCGGCAGCGGACCTGACCGCGGCCCGTCTGGAGAACTGCGACCTTTCGGAGTGCGATCTGTCCGATGCGCGGCTGGACGGCTTCGTCGCCGGCGAAAGCCTGTTCGTGCGCGCAAACCTCGCGCGCGCCTCGCTGCGCAAGGCCCACCTGATCGACGCCAACCTCTCGAAGTCGAACCTGCTCGGCTGTGACCTGCGCGAGGCGAACCTGTTTCGCGCCGACGTGTCGCAGGCCTTCATCGATGCCACCACCTTGCTCGACGACGCCTACACGCAGCATGCCAAGGTCTGGCCGCGGCGCGACCCGGAGGCGGCATCATGACTCCCGAGTCCTTGCTGGACGACGTGCGGCACGGCGTGCAGCTGCACGGACTCGATTGCCGCGGCTGGGATCTGCGCGGGCTCGACCTCTCGGGGGCGCTGTGGGACCGCATCGACTTCACCGGCGCCGATTTCCGCGGCGCCGATCTGTCGGGCAGCGTCATCACCCATTGCCCGATGGACCGCTGCGATTTCTCGGGTGCGACGGGCAAACAGGTACAGATGTTCCGCGGGCGCTTCGAGGGCGCGAATCTCTCGCAGGCCATGCTCGAGCAGGCGTCGTTCGTCGAGTCTCATCTGGCGGGCGCCCGCTTCGACGAGGCGGTGCTCGATCGCGTCACCTTCTTCCGCTGCGACCTGGCGGACGCCTCGTTGCGGACCCGCCGCATGGCGCAGGCCACGGTCATGGAATCGAGCCTGGCGCGCTGCGATCTCACCGGTGCGAGCCTGAACACCGTGACGATGTTCAAGCTCGACCTGCGCACCGCCGTCTTCGCACAGTTCGAAGGCGAGGGTGTGGTGTTCCTCGAATGCGACCTCGCGCGTCAGCACTTGGCCGGGCTCGTGCTGCGCCGCTGCCAGTTCACCGACTCCAAGCTCGACGAAGCGGATTTCCGCCATGCCACGCTCACGCAGAGCAACTTCAAGGGGGCCTCGCTGCGCGGCGCCCGCTTCACCGGGGTCGAGGCCGGCATGACGATCTTCGCGGAAGCCGACCTGGGCGGTGCCGACTGCACCGCGGGGCGGTTCGACCAGTCGCTGTGGGTGGATGCCGCGCTCGAAGGGGTGAGCTTCGCGCAGGCGCGGCTGCCGCTCAGCGTGTTCCAGCGCGCACGCTGCAAAGGCAGCAGCTTCGCGCAGGCCGACCTGCAAGACGCAGACTTCTCCTATGCGGACCTCACGGACGCGGACCTCAGGGACGCCCGCTTTCTGCGCACCCGCCTGCACCGCGCCGTCCAACAGGGGACCCGTTTTTCCGGACGCGGCGGCATCATCGAAAACGATCCGGACCTGCACCGCGCACAGTCGTGGTCCGACGCTCGCTGATGGCTCGCCATCCTTTCATACGAGGGCCGAAGCCTCGTCCAGTTCGAAAAGGGAAATCATCATGAATGTTGTTCCGCTGCGCGTCGCATCCGACGCCTCATCCCCGGTTCATTCGATCGGCACGGTTCGCCGCCTGCTGGACGACGGGCAGTTCGCCGTCGAGGACGAGGCCGGCGGCGTGCGCACCTGCCGGCGTGCGGCCAGTTGCCTGCTCAAGCCGCAGGTCGGCGACACCGTGCTGCTCTCGGGGCCGGACTCCTACCGCGTCTTCCTGATCGCGGTGCTCGAGCAGGCCTATGCCGCCGTCAGCCGCATCGAGGTCGATGGCGCACTGGTGCTCGGCGGCAATGCGCATCCGGTCGCGATCGAGAGCGAGGGCGAGGTGCGCCTGCGCAGCGGCACCCGGCTCGCCATGAGCGCCGGGCAGTGGGCCTTGCAGGCCGACACTGCCGATTGCCGCACCGACGAATTGCGCTTCACTGCGAAGTCCGTCGAGGCGACCGCAGGAACGACCAGGTTCTTCGGCAAGGTCCTCGAGACGGTGGCCGACCGGATCGTGCAGATGGCACGCAACACGTTGCGGATCGTCGACGAGATGGACCAGTCCCGGGTCCGGCACCTCGACTGCAAGGCCAGCGACACGGTGCGTATCCATGGCCGGCACACGATGGTCACAGGGCAGGACCTCGTGAAGGTCGATGCCTCGCAGATCCACATGGGCTGAGGAGGTCGCACGATGTTCGCCAATTGCCAACTCATGGGGATGGATCTCGCGTTTCCCGACGTGTGCCGCACGCCGGTTCCCATCCCTTTCCCCAACATGGCGTTGGGGCCGATGGCCATTCCCAATGCATGGAACATCCTGTTCGCGGGGATGCCGGCCCACAACATGGCCACGGTGACACCGATCACGCTTGGCGATCAGCCGGGTGCGCTTGGCGGTGTGGTGTCCCAGACCTTCATGCAGCAGTCGCGCCACCTGACGGGCGCCTTCACCGTGCTGCTCAAGGGCACGCCAGCCACGCGCGTTACAAGCATCACGTTGCAGAACCGCTGCAACATCGTCGGCATGCGGTTGGTGCCAAGCCAGTTGAAGGTGCTTGTGCTGGCGGCCTGAGGCGCCGCCCTGTCGAGCGGTGCGCGACGGGGCTGTTTCCCCGGCTTAACGGGGCGCGACTGGCTGCGCTGTCGAAGTTGCCCCCGCCAGCGTCACCTGCTGCGGCGACCCCACCCACACCGCCAGCGCCGAGTAGTTGTCGCGCGACTTGTCGGCCTTGGCCTCGGCCGCGCGGCGCAGCAGTGCGAGCCACTCTTCCGCGCTGTCGGCCAGCTGCAGCGAGCGCTCCATCACCTGCTGCGAAATGAGCTGCCAGAGCCCATCCGTGCACAGAAGGAAAGCATCGCCATCGGCGAGCCGCTGCGGTGTCGACACCGAAGTCTCCGCCGTCGCACGCGCACCGAGCGCGCGGTACAGCAGGTTGCTCTTCACCAGGCGCTCGCCGCCGTTGGCGCCCTGGCCCGCGGCGGCTTCGCCCGAGCGTTCGGACAGGCTGTGGTCCTCGGTGCGCTGCATCAGCGCGCCGCGGCGGAACCAGTAGAGACGGCTGTCGCCCACGTGGGCCCAGCAGGCCTCGCCGGTGGCGCGGTCGACGAACAGCGAGACGATGGTCGCGCTCATGCGGCTCTGGTCGGCCAGCTCGCGCTGCTTGGCGAGCACGGCATCGTTGGCCTCCTTCACGGCGTGGCGGATGTCGTCGGCCGCGACGGAGGGGTGGTCGACGAAGGTGTTGAGCGCGGTGTCGACCACGATGCGCGAGGCCAGCTCGCCGCCCGCGTGGCCGCCGACGCCGTCGCTCACGACGAAGCAGGCGTTGCGTTCGTCCAGGTGATAACCGATGGCGTCCTGGTTGCCGCTGCGTTCGCCCACGCACGAGAACTGCGAGGTCGAGATGGGCACCGCGAAGGCGTGGGTGGCTTCAAGCACGGCGCGCCTCCTTCAAGCGTTCCATCTCGCGGTCGTAGGCCTGCTGGAAGGCGCGGCCGAAGACGGCCTGGAAGTCGTCCTCGACGGCGGCGGTGGTGCTGGCGTGCAGCTGCTTCAGCTGGCGCCACAGCCGCGCTTCGCGTCCGCCGGGTAGAAACTTCTCGCCGAGCCCGCCGTCGTGCGGCGTGGCCTTGTCGAGACCGCCCGGATCGAAGCGATGCAAGAGCGTGAGCAGCGCGGCGCGCATGCCGGCCACCATGCCGAGCTGGTGCGACTGCAGGTCGCCCAGCGCATCGTGCACGGCGGCCTCGGGCGTGAGAAAGCCGGGCATGCGCGCGCCGAACATCTGCATCAGCACGGCGCGGCCGTTGGGCAAAATCTTGAAGGGGTTGTTCTCTTCGTCCACGATCATGGTGATCTCGGCGCGCACCTCGCGCTTGAGCATCGCGCGCGATGACAGCAGCTCGATGGTGCCGTCGGTGAAGGCGCGCATCAGCCGGCCGAGGTGGCGCATCGCCTCGGCATCGAGCGGCTGCTGACCCGCGATCTCGGGCACGCCGGCGCCTTCGAGGAAGGCCTTGAACAGGTCGTCGCCGGAAGAGGGGGCGCGTGGCGAGGTCGGCGCTGGCGCAGGGACTGCAGCGACCGGCAAGGCAGGCGGCGCTTCTTCTTCAAGCACGGCGGGCTGCGCCACCGCGGCCGGAATCTCCGGCGCTGCGACAACGACAGGCTCCTCTTCAACAGGCGCAGCCTCTTCCACAGGCTCCGGCACTGCGACCGATGGCGTGACTGCCACCGGCTGCGGCGGATTGAACTGCGAGGTCATCTCGCGCGCATGGTTCGCGAGGCTGTGGCCCGACGCCGCCGCCGGCGGCCGTGCGATCAGGTCCATGGCCGGGTGCACGTCGTCGAGCGGGTTGTCCTGCGTCAGCGCCGTGGGGCGCGGGTCGGACAGCGGCGAGGGCGCATCGCGGTCTTCGGCGAAGAAGGAGAGCGGGTCCATGCTGCGCTTGAGCGCGAGGTCCGACAGCCCCTGCGTCGTCTGCGGGTCCAGCCCGGCGAGCGGATCGACGGGGTTGCGCTGCGCCTGAGAGGGCAGGGCGAAGGGCTCGTGCGCCAGCGGGTCGGGCATCGGTGCCGCCGCATCGTCGGCACGGCGCGGCGCGTTCGCGAGGATGGCGTCCCAGTCGGCAGCCGACGGCATCTGCGCGGAGACCTGCGTGGTCGTGGAGGTTGCTGCAGCAGTAGAAGACAACGGCGGCGGTGCAGGTAGCGGCGCAGGGGCCGGCGCATTCACCGGCGCCGGCGCGAAGGTCGGCATCGCGACCGTCTTCTCGGGCGGTGCATCGCCGAGCGGCAGCGCACCTTCGCCGAACAGGTCCGCAAAGACATCGGAGGCCGGTGCTGCAGTGGGCAGCAATGCGCTGATCGACGGGGCCGATGCAAGGTTCGATGCCACAGGCGAAGCAGACACCAACTGCGACAGCGACGGCTCGGTGATCGGTGCGGCCGGCGGCTCCGTGAGCGGCTCGGTGATGGGCGCCTCGGCGATCGCCGGTGGTGGGGCCTGGCTTGCACTCGCGGCTTCGAGCACGTAGCTGCCGATGGTCACGCGGTCGCCCAGCGCGACGCGCGATTCTTCTTCGTGGCGCAGCGTGCGTCCGTTCACGCTGATGGGCAGCACCGCGCTCATGTTGCGCACCACGGCGGCGCCGTCGTCGTCGAAGCGCACGGTGGCCTGCAGGCGCGAGATCTGCCGGTGTTCGTCGGGCAGCACGAGGTGGTTGTCGGGGCTGCGGCCGATGGTGCCGCCCGGGGCGGCGAGCAGCGCCGAGGGCCCCGAGGCCACGGGCATGCCGCCGTGTTCAATCACTGTCCAGCGCATGGCATCTCCATGTTCGTCGCGGCATGAGCACTGCGCGGCCGTGGCCGGCCGCGTGTCATCCGCGCTTCATCTTCTTCGCGGCCTCGAACGCGGGGCCCCACACGGGGTGGGTGCGTTCCGCGACATTCAGGTCGAAGCTCGGGAACACATCGAGGAGCTTGCGGAATTGCGTGCGGCATTCCGCGATCTGGTTGTTCACGCAGTAGCTGAAGGCCTCGAGCTTGAGTGCGGCCAGCCGCGTCGCGGGCTCGGCCCCGTCGAACACCGACACGCCGCCGCTCTTCAAGGTGGAGATGGCCTTGGCGTAGTCGCCCGCATCGTAGGCCTGCTGCGCGCGTTCGAGCGTGGTGCGTGCCACTTGCTGGCTCAGGCGTTCGGGTTGCTGTGAGGCATCCGGGGTGCTCTGGCAGCCGCTCAACAGCGCAAGCATGAAGGCAAAAGACAGAACAGGCAGGCAAGACTTCAATCTTTTCTCCTACTTCGCGAGAGGCAATGCGTGAGAGAGGGCGTGCTGTTGCATCACGATGCAACAGCACGCAATGCACACCGTGCGCGTGCATGGTTTCGATAATATAGATCGCGAAGCTTTCAGGGAGATCTCATGCATCGACGGACCTTGATTCAAGGCGCATTGGCCACATCGCCGTTGCTCGCAGGCCTCGCTGGTTGCGCATCGACCGCGAAGTCGATGCCCACGCCGTATGCCATCACAGTGCGCATCGACGACGGCGTGAATCCAGATGGTCGCGGCCAGGCCGCACCGATTCTCGTGAAGGTCTTCGAACTGAAATCTTCCGGCAACTTTGAAACGGCAGACTACTTCGCGCTGCAGGACCGCGACCGCGAGACGCTCATGACCGAGCTCGTGAACGCGGACCAGGCCATCTTGCGCAGCGGCGAGGAACGCGTGTTCAAGCGCGAGGCCGGACTCGACTCGCGCGCCATCGGCGTGATCGCCGGCTATCGCAAGCTGGAAGCGGCGCGGTGGCGCATCGTGTTGCCGTTGAAGGAGCCGAAACAAACGAATCTTTACAAGGTGTGGCAGTTTTCTCCGAGCGAGCAGAGCGTGCGCATCGCGGTGCGCAAGAGCGGCCTCGAACTGCTACCAAGTCGTTAAGTTTCAGCGCGCGCTAATACGAAAGTGCGGCGCATTCGCCTCTGAAAAGGCATGCAAAACGCAAGAGGCGCCGTGTAGCATCAGACGCGAAAGAAGATCGAGCGGGGAGCCGCTGTACAGCGCATTTCCCGCCTCCGTGTGAGCACTCCAGGAGGTTCTTTGGTGACAGTTCGCAACGCGGGCGCAGCCGGTCAGGGCGCCCAATCTCAGGCATTGGCGAATCGCGTGGTGTGGTCCGAAGGCATGTACCTGCGGCCCCAGCACTTCCAGCAGATGGAGCGCTATGTCGAGCAGTACGTCACTCGCCGCACCGCGGGCATGCAGGGTGCCTACTGGGGATGGCTGCACCTGGACATCGACCGCGATGCCTTCGCGCTCGGGCGCGTGTCGCTGCTCGGCGGCGCGGGCGTGCTGCCCGACGGCACGCCGTTCTCGTTCGGCCTCGAAGACGCACCCATGCCCTTCGACGTGCCCACCGACCTCACCGACGAACTCATCGTGCTCGCACTGCCGCTGCGCAGGCCCGGCAGCGAAGAGGTGATCTTCTCGGAAGACGAAGGCTCGGCCGCGCGCTTCGGCGTGGTCGAGCGCGAAGTGGCCGACGGCAACGCGGTGGCGCTCGGCCCCGCGGTGCTGCAGCTGGCGAAGCCGCGCCTGCGGCTGGCGCGCGCGTCGTCGCTCACGGCCGAGTGGCAGGCCATCGGCGCGGTGCGCGTGATCGAGCGGCGCACCGACCACAAGCTGGTGGTCGATGCCAACTACATTCCGCCGGTGCTCGATGCTTCCGCGCACCCGATGCTGCGCAGCATGACGGCCGAGCTGCACGGCCTGCTCACGCAGCGCTCCGAGGCGCTGGCCTCGCGGCTGTCGCAGCCGGGGCGCGGCGGCGTGAGCGAGGTCTCCGACTTCCTGCTGCTGGAGCTGGTCAACCGCTACCTCGCGCTCACCTGGCATGCGCAGCAGGCGGTGCAGGTGCACCCCGAGACGCTGTTCGTCGACTGGCTCAAGCTGGCCTGCGACCTGGCCACGCACACCTCGCCCACGCGCCGTCCGGTGGTGTGGCCGGTGTACGACCACGACAACCTCAACGAGAGCATCCGCCCGTTGATGGAAGAGCTGCGGCGTTCGCTGTCGGCGGTGCTAGAGCAGAGCGCCATCGCCATCGAACTGGAAGAGCGCAGCCACGGCGTGCGCGTGGGCCGCATGCCCGACCCGGTGCTGGTGCGCAACGCGGCCTTCGTGCTCGCGGTGCATGCCGACCTGCCGGCCGATGCCGTGCAGCAGCGCTTTCCGACGCAGGTCAAGATCGGCTCGGTCGAGCGCATCCGCGACCTCGTGCAGCTGCAGCTGCCCGGCGTGGTCGTGCGCTCGCTGCCGGTGGCGCCGCGCCAGATCCCGTACCACGCGGGCTACCACTACTTCGAACTCGACAAGGGCGGCGACATGTGGCGCCAGCTCGAGAAATCGGGCGGCGTCGCCATGCACCTGGCCGGCGACTTTCCAGGGCTCGCCATGGAGTTCTGGGCCATCCGTCCGTGAGGGACCCTATGAACGGTGCCAATGACATGGCCGTCGGCCCGGGTGGCTTCGTGCCGCCGAATCCGGGCGGCGGCGCGAACACGCACAGCGGCCCGGGGCCGCAACCCCAGCAGCAACCCCAGCCCGATGCCTTCACCGCGTGGCACGACGCGCGGCGCCCGCATGCGGGCGACACGGCGCTGGCGGGCAACAACCCGCTGGTGGCGGCGGCCAACCCGCTGCTCGACCTGATCCCGCAGATCCGCGCCACCGGCCACCACCCGTCGCCCGCGCAACTGCGCGAGCACCTCGTCGACGAGGTGCGTCGTTTCGAGACGCGCGCACAGCAGGCCGGCATCGCGCCCGAAGTGATCATCGGCGCGCGCTACTGCCTGTGCACCGCGGTCGACGAGGCCGCGGCGCTCACGCCGTGGGGCGGCAGCATCTGGTCGTCGCAGAGCCTGCTCGTGATGTTCCACAACGAGACCTGGGGCGGCGAGAAGTTCTTCCAGCTGCTGTCGCGCCTGGTGCAAAACCCGCAGCAGCACCTGCACCTCATCGAGCTCATCTACTTCTGCCTGGCGATGGGCTTCGAGGGGCGCTTTCGCGTCATCGACAACGGCCGCTCGCAGCTGGAGACGCTCAAGCAGCGGCTGCTGCAGATCATCCGGCAGGCGCGCGGCGAAATCGCGGCGCCGCTGTCGCCGCACTGGCAGGACGCGAGCGCGCCCGTGCGCCGCACGCGCCACTGGCTGCCGGTGTGGGCCGTGGGCGCGGTGGCGGCGGTGCTGCTGGTGCTGGTGTTCGCGGTGCTCACCTTCAACCTCGCGGGCCATTCCGACGGCGCGTTCTCGGCCGTGAACGCGGTGCGCCTGCCGCAGACGCAGCGCGCGGTGGCGGTGCCCGCGGCGCAGCCGCGCCTGCAGCGTTTTCTCGAGCCCGAGATCCGCGACGGCCTGCTCACGGTGCGCGACGAGGCCGACCGCAGCGTGGTGGTGCTGCGCGGCGACGGCCTGTTCGCCTCGGGCTCCGACCGCGTGCTCGACCGCTACGCGCCGGTGCTCGCGCGCGTGGCCGACGCGCTCAACGCGGTGGAAGGCAACGTGCTGGTCAGCGGCTTCAGCGACGACCAGCCGATCCGCAGCGTGCGCTTCCCGTCCAACTGGCAGCTCTCGCAGGCGCGCGCCGATGCGGTGAAGGCCATGATCGCCACGCGCCTGAGCCGGCCCGAACGGCTGCGCGCCGAAGGCCGCGGCGATGCCGATCCGCTGGTGCCCAACGACTCGGCGGCCAACCGCGCGCGCAACCGGCGTGTCGAGGTGACGCTGCTGGTGGCGCCGATGGCGGGCGTGCCGGTGCCGGGGTCCGCGCCGCAACCCCGGCAGCAACCACCACAAGGAGGAACCCGCTGATGCTGCGCGCGCTCTTCCGTTTTCTCGTCAGCCGCGACCTCTGGGTCTTCTTCGGGCTGGTCGCGCTCGCGTTCCTGATCTGGGTCATCGGCCCGGTGATCGCCGTGGGCCGCTACCGGCCGCTCGAAGGCGAGTTCGTGCGCATCGTGGTCATCGCGCTGATGTTCGGCGTGTGGCTGGTGCGCGTGGCCTACCGCAAGTGGCGCGAGCGGCGCCTGAACGCGCAGCTGCTGCACCAGCTGCGCACACCGTCGCCCAAGGCGAAGGAGGCCAAGCCCGAGGAGGCGCCCGAGATCAAGGAGCTGCACAGCGGCTTTGCCGACGCCACCGCGGTGCTGAAGAACATGCGCTTCGGCCCCGGCCCCGGCGGCAAGGCGGCGGGGCGCTTCGCGCTGTTCGACCGGCAGTACCTCTACCAGCTGCCCTGGTACATCTTCATCGGCGCGCCGGGCTCGGGCAAGACCACGGCGCTGGTCAACTCCGACCTCGACTTTCCGCTCGCCGACCAGCTCGGCAAGGCCGCGGTGCGCGGCATCGGCGGCACGCGCAACTGCGACTGGTGGTTCACCAACGAGGCGGTGCTCATCGACACGGCCGGGCGCTACACCACGCACGAGAGCCACCGCGAGACCGACGAGGGCGAGTGGAAGGGCTTCATCGAGCTGCTCAAGAAGTTCCGGCCGCGCCAGCCGATCAACGGCGCGATCCTCACCATCAGCATCGCCGACCTGCCGCTGGCCGACGACGCGCAGCGTGCGCGCCATGCGATGGCCTTGCGCAAGCGGCTGCTCGAGCTGCGCAACGACCTGGGCATCAACTTCCCGGTGTACGTGCTGGTCACCAAGACCGACCTGCTGGCCGGCTTCAACGAGTACTTCGGCTCGCTGGGCCGCGCCGAGCGCCAGCAGGTGTGGGGCTTCACCTTCCCCATCGAGGGCAACCCCGCCGACCCGGCCAAGGCCGACCTGCGCGAGCGCTTCCACCAGGAATACAAGCTGCTGCACCAGCGCCTGGACGAGCGCCTGCCCGAGCTGATGGCGACCGAGCCCGACCCGATGCGGCGCGCGCAGGCCTACCTGCTGCCGCAGCAGTTCGCGAGCTTCGAGGACATCCTGGGCACCTTCCTGGCCGACGTGTTCAACCCGTCGAAGTTCGAGGTGGCGCCGCTGCTGCGCGGCGTGTACTTCACCAGCGGCACGCAGGAGGGCACGGCCTTCGACCGCGTGATGGGCGCCATCAAGCGCTACCTGCAGGTGAACGCGCCGCCCGCACCGCCGCCGGGCCCGGGCAAGAGCTACTTCCTGAAAGAGCTGCTGCAGCAGGTGATCTTCCGCGACGCGGGCGTGGCCGGAACCAACCTGCGCTGGTATCGGCGCCGCCGCGCCATCGACCTCGCGGGCTACGCGCTGGTCGGTGTGCTCGCGGTGGTGCTGCTGGGCGCGTGGGCCAACAGCTGGCGCCACAACAAGGCCTACGTGGCCGAGGTGGACGGCAACGCCAAGGCCTTCAACAAGGCCGCCGCGCGCGGCGAGCTGCCGACGGTGGTCGATTCGAGCGGCGACATCGCGAGCTCGCTGCTCATCCTCGACCGGCTGCGCGACCTGCCGAAGTCCGCCGAGTTCGACATCGGCGATCCGCCCGTGGGCTACCGCTTCGGGCTCTACCAGGGCGAGAAGCTGCAGGCCGCCACCGACGGCGTGTACCAGCGCGCGTTGGAGACGGTGCTGCTGCCGCAGGCCGCGCAGCGTGTCGAGCAGTCGCTGCGCGAGGCCGCGAAGCTTGATGCCGAATACAGCTACGAGGCGCTCAAGGCCTACCTCATGCTGTACGACCCCGAGCGCTACGACGCCGACTTTTTGCAGGCCTGGCTGCTGACCGACGTCGACCGCAAGATCGGCGCCTCGCTCACGCGCGAGCAGCGCACGAACCTCGAAGCGCACCTGAAGACGCTGTTCGCCGACCGCGTCGTGAGCTCGCCCTTCACCAAGGACGACAAGCTCATCGCGCAGACGCGCGAGCGCCTGGCCGGCGTGCCGCTGGCGCAGCGCTCGTACGCGCGGCTGCGCCGCATCCTCTTGCAGACCAGCGCGCCCAATGCCTTCACCATCGCCGAGGCGGGCGGCGCGGAGTCGGCGCTGGTGGTCCGGCGCGCCAGCGGCAAGCCGCTGACCGACGGCATTCCCACGCTGTTCACCTACCGCGGCTACTGGGACATCTTCGACAAGCGCATGGCTGAGACCACGCTGGCGCTGGAGCAGGAAGACCGCTGGGTGCTGCAGATCCGCGCGCCGGGCATCGCCGACATCACCTCGCGCGAGCTGCTGCTGCGCGAAGTGCGGCGCCTGTACCTCAGCGACTACATCCGCACCTGGGACGAGTACCTGGCCGACATCCGGCTGGCCGAGAGCAAGTCGCTGCTGCAGAGCATCCAGATGACGCGCGTGCTGTCGACCGGCGAGTCGCCGATGTCGCGCCTCATCCGCGGCGCGGCGCGCGAGACCGACCTGCTGCGCAACCACGACGAGGCCACGCGCAGCCTGCTCGACCAGGCACAGAACCGCGTGACCAGCACGCGCGAGCGCATCGAGCAGCTCATCGGCCAGCCCGACGGCAGCCAGCGCCGCAACACCGCGCCCGACCGGCCCGAGTCGCTGGTCGACAACCACTTCGCGCCGCTGCGGCGCATGGTGACCGCGCCCAAGGCCGGCGGCCAGACGCCGCTGGACCAGACGGCCGCGCTCATCAACGAGCTGTACACCTTCCTCACCGCCACCGACACCGCGCTGCGCAGCGGCAACATCCCGCCGCCCGGCGACGCCGTGACCAAGCTGCAGGCCGAAGCAGGGCGCCTGCCGGTGCCGTTCCAGGGCATGCTGAACGACCTGTCGGCCACCGCGTCGTCGAAGGCCGCGGCGGTGACGCGGCAGAACATCGGCCAGAACGCGGCCGCGACCATCGGGCAGTTCTGCAGCCAGGCGATCGCGGGGCGCTACCCGTTCGCGCGTGGTTCGAACCGCGACGTGGCGGCCGGCGACTTCGCGCAGCTGTTCGCGCCCGGCGGGATGATGGACGACTTCTTTCAAAAGAACCTCGCCTCGCAGGTCGACACCTCGGTCAACCCGTGGACCTTCAAGCGCGGTGTCGACGGCAGCGCGTCGGGACGCTCGGCCTACCTCGATGCGTTCCAGAAGGCGCAGGCGATCCGCGACGTGTTCTTCTCGGGCATGGCGGGCGGGCGCACGCCCTCGTTCACGCTGGACATCCGGCCCGAGGACATGGACGCCACGCTCACGCAGTTCACGCTGGACATCGACGGCCAGACGGTGCGCTACGCGCACGGCCCGCAGGCGCCCAGCAGCATCAAGTGGCCCGGTCCGCGCAACAGCAACCAGGTGCGGCTGCAGGTCACCGTGGCCAACGGCACGCCGGCCGGCGGCATCGTGACCGAAGGGCCGTGGGCGCTGCACCGGCTGTTCGACAAGGCCTCGATCTCGTCGGGGCGCACGCCCGAGTCGTTCAACGCGACCTTCGACCTGCAAGGCAAGAAGGTGGTGCTCGCGGTGACGGCCAACAGCGTCTACAACCCGCTGCGGCTGTCGCAGATGAACAGCTTCTCCTGCCCCGGGAAATCCTAGGATGACGCCTCCCCCGCACGCCTGGTCGCCGCTCGACGAGCAGATCGGCTGGTACGGCAAGCTGCCGTCGGCCGGCGACTTTCTCTACCGCCGCATGCCGCGCGAACTGCAGGCCTGGTGGGACCGCTGGATGCAGAACGGCCTGGGCAGCTTCAAGCGCTGGCCCGACGCCATGACGCGCCACTACGCGGTGGCCCCGGTCTGGAACTTCGCCATTCCGGCCACGCACGGCGTGAACGCGGTGCAACTGGGCTGCATCGCGCCCAGCTGCGACCGCGTGGGCCGTTACTACCCGGCCTGCGTGGCGCTGCAGGTGGACGCGGCGCGCTACCACCCCGCGCTGCTCGAAGGCTCGGCCGCGTGGTACTGGCAGTGTGGCAGCGCGCTGCTGCAGGCCATCCGCCACGGCGTGGCGCCCGACCTCTTCGACGGCCAGGTGCTGGCCGCGGGCCGCACGGGCTTTCGCACCGCCAGCGGCGGCTCGGACGACATCCTCTCGATCCTCGGCGCGGCCGCCGGTCCTGCTGCCAACGGTGCGCGCGGCGCGAGCGCGCAGCAGCGCCTGGGCTGGCCCGAACTGCCGCTGTGCTTCGACCCCTTCGGCGGCACCAGCTACTGGTGGACCAACCAGGCCGACGGCTCGCCGCTGCGCACCGCGGCGCACGGCGGCGGGCTCAACACGCCGCTGTTTTCCCAGTTGTTTTCGCAAGGCCACGTGCCGTGGGCCTGACGCGCCCGACCCACCCGCAGGAAGAAGAGACACCCCATGACGACGCCCGCCAGCCCTAGCGCGACGCCCGACCCGCAGGAGGAGCGCCCCCATCCCCTCGGCACGGGCCACCGGCTCGACGAGTTCGAGCTGCTCGAAGTCATCGGCGAGGGCGGCTTCGGCATCGTCTACCGCGCCTACGACCACTCGCTGCAGCGCGAGGTGGCGGTCAAGGAATACATGCCCTCGATGCTCGCGCGCCGCGTGGGCGACAACAGCGTGCACGTGCGCTCCGAGCGCCTCACCGCCACCTTCGCGGCGGGCCTGCGCAGCTTCATCAACGAGGCGCGCACGCTGGCGCAGTTCAGCCACCCGGCGCTGGTGCGGGTGCATCGCTTCTGGGAGGCCAACTCCACCGCCTACATGGCGATCCAGCTCTACAAGGGCCGCACGCTGCGCCAGCTGGCCGAGAGCGAGCCGGGTACGCTGACGGAGCCCTGGCTGTTGGGCATGCTGGGGCCGCTCTTGGGCGCGCTCGACACGCTGCACCACAGCCAGTGCTTCCACCGCGACATCGCGCCCGACAACATCTTCATCCAGCAGCAGGACGACCGCCCGGTGCTGCTGGACTTCGGCGCCGCGCGCAAGTCGATCGCCGACCTGGTCGACGAGGTCGCGGTGATGGTGAAGTCGGGCTACTCGCCGATCGAGCAGTACGCCGACGACAACACGCTGCTGCAGGGCGCGTGGACCGACCTCTATGCGCTGGGTGCCGTGCTGTACCGCGCGGTGACCGGCCACCCGCCGCCTTCGGCCGTGGTGCGCAGCGTGCAGGACGCCTATGTGCCGCTGTCGTCGATGGACCGCGACGACCTGAGCCCGGCCTTCTGCGCCGCGGTGGACCACACGCTGGCCGTGCACAGCAAGGACCGCACGCAGACGGTGGCGGCCTTTGCGGCGGAGCTGGGGCTGGTGAAGCTGGGCGATCTGTACGTGGTGGACCGGGCGCCGCCGGCGGCGGTGGTTGCTGCTGCCGTGCCCGTCGCGGCGCCCGTGCCGCTGGAGCCGCCTGTGCCGGAGCCGGAGGAGGAAGCGCCACCGCCCGCGCCCGAGGTGCAGCCCGTGCCTGTGGAAGCGGCGACCGCGCGCGTGCAGGCACCACCGCCGCCTGCGCCGCCATCGCCTGTCGCACGACCGAAGAAGCCATCGAAGCGCCCGCCGTGGTTCCTCGTCGGTGCGCTGGTGCTGGCGCTGTTTGCGGTCGGCGGCTGGATCGGTTGGCGGCTGACGGCCAAGGCACCGTCCGATCCGATGATCGCGTCCGCGCCGCCGCCGGGCACGCCGATGTCCGATCCGGGCGCACCCCCGGCCGCGATGCCGCCGGCGGGGGCGACCTCCGAGGCCCCGCCGGCGTCCGCGCCCGCCGCATCGGCCAGTGCCCCGCTGAGCCCGCTCGACAACGTGCCCATCGCCGCCGCGCCCACGCCGCCTGCTGCGCCCCCGGCCGAGCCCGAGGCGCAGCCCGCACCGCCTGCACAACCCGAAGCGCCGCCGCCCCCCGACCCCGCCGTGGTCGCCGAGGTGGAAGACTGGAACCTGGCCCAGGCCGAGAACACCCGAGAAGGCTACGAGGCCTACCTGCGGCGCCACCGCCGCGGCCTGCATGCGCGCGAGGCGCGCAACGCCATCGCCCAGCTCAACCGGCAGTCGCCGCCGCTCCCCGCCGCGGGCAGCACCAACCCCGTGCCGACCGTGATCGCGGGCGCACCGCCGGCTCCGCCACCGCCGCCGGCCGCGGCGCCCGGCATGGGCCGCGTGCAGTTCAACATCCGGCCCTGGGGCCAGGTCTTCGTCGACGGCGCCGACCGCGGCGTGAGCCCGCCGCTCAAGTCGCTGCCGCTGCGCCCCGGCATCTACACGATCGAAGTGCGCAACGGCGACCTCACGGCCTACCGCCAGCGCGTGACGGTGCAGGACAGCAAGTCCGCACCGGTGGTGAGCCACGAGTTCAAGTAGCGGGAGCGCAGGTCAGGGCGTGCCGGTGCGCAATGCGCGGCGGTACTGCACCGCCTCCGCCACGTGCGCGGCCTGCACCGCGTCCTGCCCCGCGAGGTCGGCGATGGTGCGCGCCACCTTCAGCGCGCGGTGCGTGCTGCGCGCCGACCAGCCCAGCCGCGCGGCCGCCTGCTGCAGCAGCTGGCGGGCGGGGCCATCGAGCACGGCGTGCGTGTCGATCGCGCGGCCCTGCAGCGCCTGGTTCGCATGGCCCTGGCGTTGCAGCGCGCGGTCGCGCGCGCCCACGACGCGCGCGCGGATGCTGTCGGTCGATTCGCCCGCCGGCGCATCGAGCAGCTGCGGCGCCGACACGGCCGCCACCTCGATGTGCAGGTCGATGCGGTCCAGCAGCGGGCCGCTGAGCTTGCCCTGGTAGCGCGCGATGCGCTCGGGCGTGCAGCGGCATGGCTTGAGCGTGGAGCCCAGGTAGCCGCAGGGGCAGGGGTTCATCGCGGCGATGAGCTGGAAGCGGGCCGGAAACTCCGCGCGCCGGGCGGCGCGGGTGATCGTGATGGTGCCGGTCTCCAGCGGCTCGCGCAGGGCTTCGAGGGCGGCGCGTGTGAACTCGGGGAACTCGTCCAAAAACAGAACGCCGTGGTGCGCGCGCGAGATCTCGCCCGGCCGCGGTGGCGAGCCGCTGGTCAGTAACGCGCTATTTGAGAAAATTACCCCGCTATTTGAGAATTTCGAAGGCGAGACCTTCCGCTTGTCGGTCGTCCAGATACGGAGTGGTCCAAGACAGCCGCGGATGAGCCAGAGGACGTGTTCACGTAAGCCTGCGGCTGACTAGTACAAATGGCCGCAACGATGCCGTAGAATTTCCTCAGGGCACCTCCGTCACCCTGCTGGCCGACCGCGCAAATGCGTAGGCGAAGACTGCTTCAGGTCAACGGCGTATTCATTGCTTACCACCCCCTCTGAGGTCTGGTAAGTTGGCCGCCTGTACCTCGCAGATGAGGAGATGGATATGCACAATGCCGACGATTCTCGGCAGTTTCCCTCGGGCCGTTCGGTCCGCAATGCTCGTAAAGATGCCAAACGACTTGCGCTCTCAACAGGCATCTCGGTATCGGCTGCTCAGGATCAAATCGCAAAAGACAACGGATGCCCACAGGGTTGGGGTCGTGCCATGCAGACCCTTCCCAAGCGGGGGGCAACGCTTGTTGCGCAGAACAAGGGAGTTCCCCGCATGTCTGCGAGCGACGTTCAAGCCATTCTGGAGCGTGAACCTTGGCTGACGCGTTTCGGCCATGGCCCCTCGGAGAGTTCTATTCGAGAGTACGGCAGCTACGCCGCGGCGCTCGCGGCGGGCCGGCGCGACCTGTTGGATCACCTGGATGAGTGCAACAAGGCGCTGCGATTCTTGTCGCACGTCGAAAAGCGCAAGTCCGTCAATCCACGTCTCGCCACCAGCTATGGCCTGAAGCATGTCGCGGAGCACTACCTTCGCCAAGTGGATGTCGACCGCCCTGAAGACCACTACGTCTCGAACGGCGCGTTCATCTGTGCGGCCTTGCACGCTGGGTTCTCCATGAAGGCTTCCGCCGAAGACGGACCGAACGTGAGGTTCAACATGAGCTCGCGCTCTCCCGTGTTCGCATGGCGCCGCATCGAGCGGAGATCGACCTTTGGGGATCCCAGGCTCGCCGCGCGCAAGGCATACCTTGCCCAACTCGTGGGTGCCCGGGTGCAGTGACCGCTGAGCTGCGATGCTGATCTGAACTACGGATCACGTTCGTGAGATCGAAGTCGCTCGACAACGCGATGCGGGTGGATCTGCCTGCCATCCGTTGTCGGTGTTTCGTCCGCTTGTCACTGCGAGCGCACGCGGGGACATGCGCATGGAATGCCCCGGCACACAGAAAGCGATCTCCAGCTTCACCAACCTGACTCGCCCTTGCTGATCGCTGTGGGGCCGCGGGGGCCTGCCGTCGTCGCCTTCTGCTGCGCGCTCATGAGCCCCTAGGGCTTGTTGCTGCCTCACTCTCGCCCAATCGAAGGCATCCGTCCTCCCCGCGGAGCACCTGAGGCCGTTCCGGCCGGGCTGTCGCCTGCACTCTTGAAATACTGTATAAAAATACAGTATTCTCGATGCATCGGCTGTCGTTGGAGCGACGGAGAGTCGCTCTCCTGAAAAAACGAAACAGCTGGTTTTAAATGATTCATTTTTTGATTCATTTGAGTTGTTTTTGTTGCGTTTTATGAGGATAAAAGGTACCATGGTGGATCAGATACCGACACCCACCATGCCCAAGTGCCAGCTCGACGAACATCTGCACCAGAGGGCGAAGGATTTCGTTCTCAGGCACGGTGGAAATGCGTCCGCTGCCTCGGCAGAGTTGGGCATAGATCGGACTAAATTTTGGCGGTTCGTGAAGTTCGGACGTGCGCTGCCGAGGACTCGAGTGGAAGTCGCACAACGGCTGGACCTACATGATGCGGCGCAAACGGTGAGGCAAAGCGAAACAAAAATGAATCAGGATGGGCCTGTTTCCTTTGGTGTTTCGTTTGCCGAGACGCGTCAGCTGCGGGCTTTTTGCTTGAAGATGCTCGAAATGATCGACTTCTATGAGAGCGTCGCCCAGGCTGGTGAGATGAAGGAAACGGCCTGAGTGCCCACGCCCAGAGCGCGTGCAGGGTCGATTGATGGCGAAGGGGAAAAGTATGGCTGCTTCAAATGTTCGAGGTGATCGTCGTGCGTTGCAACGCACGATGGAGGCGATCATTTCCGACTCGCAGCGCGCCTCCACGCAGGCCAACCTCGTGGGTTTTGATCGCACATTGGCTCATGCCAGTGCTCAAGATCGTATCCCTCAGTTGGTCGCAGAGCTTGTTTATGACATGCCTGCGCGGCGGAAGTTGGAAGAACTGGTCCTGCCCAGCGACCTGGTTACGGACCTGAAAGAGTTCCTGGCTGAATATGCGCAGGCGCCGTTGTTGCGCGCTCACTCGCTGGAGCCGCGCCATACCGTTCTCATGGTCGGTCCTCCGGGCAACGGCAAGACGACGCTCGCGGAGGTCATTGCGACCGAATTGTGTCTGCCATTGCTGTTCGTTCGGTACGACGCAATCGTGGACAGCTTTCTGGGCGAGACGTCAAACCGGCTGCGGCGTCTTATCGATTGGGCGTCCCTCAATCCCTGCGTTCTGTTCTTCGATGAATTCGACACCGTTGGCAAGGAGCGCAGCGATATTCAGGAAACCGGGGAAATCAAGCGAGTCGTCAGTACGCTGCTTATGCAAATGGACAGGCTCCCGAGCCATGCCGTGGTGGTGTGCGCAACGAATCATCCAGAACTTCTGGATCGCGCCGTCTGGCGTCGCTTTCAACTAAAGCTGGCAGTGAATAAGCCGACTGAGGAACAGTTAAAGGCTTGGTTCAAGAAATTCACTGCGTCCTTGACGGGAGATCCAGGCATAACCGCTGAACAATTTGCAGAGCGGATGATTGGCGAAAACATGTCAGAGGTTGAAGCGTTTACACTGGATGTGCGCCGTCAGTTGATTCTTTCCCAAGGAGGAATGACGGCGTGCCAAGCAGTAAATAAGGTGCTCTCGCGCATGCAAAGGCGTTTAAGGGCGCCAGCTGATGAGGGAGACAATGGCGACTCAAAACCCGTTGCTGCGACTCGTAAGAGAGCAGCGCGAACCGGCAAGGCAGGGGATCAAAGGGCGTAACTACGTACCGCCCAAAACTATTCCCCATCAGACGCAGCTCAATCGTCTGGGGGCCACCTTTGAAAGAACTGCACGTGCGTTGAGTGGCTGGACAGACAATGTCCAAGCGTCAATTGATCCGCGTACTGTAGTACCTGAGCGAGTCGTTGTTTTTGAACTTCAAACGGACGTCTCGAAGTTCGTAGCGACAGCTGCGCGGCTCGGGTTTGAGTGGCTCGCAAGCGAACTCCCAGACGATGCCAGTCGACAGGATCGTGATGAAGAAGATGCAGAGGACGAGCCTGCGGCCCAAGGCGCAGCTCCACTAAAGTCGAAGCGTCTTTATCTCACGATGCCATCGCTCGAGGGTTTAACGAGCTTGATGGCGCAGTGGAACCGCTTCAGTCGTGGCCAGCCGCCGTCCAAAAAAGAGTTCGAGGGGCTTTGGGAACTCTTCGAGCATATGGTTGCGATCCGGCGATGGTCTGTACAAGACCGGATCGACCCTCTTCTCGGTGCCTATGTGGCACGAGCATTGAGAGAGAACGCGACTACTCCAGTGCGCGTCGAGATTGATCTTTGGTACCGTGCCACGGTCTCGCAACGTGACCAAGCCAGAGAAACGCTCCTGCAACTGCTCGAGGAAGTTGGTGGTCAGCTATTGGATCTGGTCACTATCGAGGAGATACGGTACCAAGGGGTTCTGGCCTCACTCCCGCCCGATGCCGCTCGCCGCCTTTTGACGCTCGATGATGGCAATCGTCTGGGCGGCCTAGACGAAATCATGGCCATTCGGCCGCAGTCGGCGTTCATATCCCCCGCATCTGGCGATGGTGGCCCTGGTGGTCCTATCCCCGTAGCGAATGTGCCCTCGAGGCCTTGCGTCAGTGCAATGCTCGATGGTTACCCTGTCACGGAGCACGCAGCTCTTGCCGGACGCGTCAACGTTCAAGAGGTCGATGTGAGCGCCGCTGTGGTTCCTGTCGCCGCTCGAAACCATGGAACGGCCATTGCGTCCATGATTGTCCGGGGCGACCTCCATAAACCCGGGCCCGCAATCACACGGCCGCTACTTTCGATTCCGATTCTGGTAGATGGAGGTGGAGGAGTCGAGACAACGCCTCGCGACCGACTGCCAATCGGTGTTGTCTACAGGGCTTTGACAAGCTTGGTGAGCGAGGTGCAGCGAGCTGACTCGCAACTTCGCAATCTCGTCGTGATCAATCATTCGATCTGCGATGTTTTTGCACCGTTCACGCGCAGGCCATCAGCATGGGCCATGCTTCTGGACTACTTCAGCTTTCGGCATCACTTTCTCTTCGTAGTCAGTGCAGGAAACATCAGCGAGGGGATTTCGTTACCCGAGTTCAACTCGGTGGCCGATATTCAAGCTGCCACGCCTGCAGAGCGTCAACTGGCCTTTATTCTTGCGGCAGAAAGAGAAAAAGCTCGTCGAGGCATCCTGAGTCCGGCGGAGTCAGTCAATAGCCTGACAGTGGGCGCTCTGCACGCTGATGAAGATCTAGGCACAGCAGTAGCTGCGCTTGATCCATTTCCCCTGTCCGCCTTACCCAATCTCGCCTCCGCAACCGGCTTGGGGATAAACGAAGCCCTGAAGCCGGATATCTTGGAGAACGGTGGACGCATTGCTGCTCAATGCGCCAACCTGCCCACTGGGGGCGTCGTCGCGCATCCAGCTTCTTCACAAGAACTCGGGCAATTGGTTGCCGCGCCATCGCGAACGGGTGACCTCTCTTATCGTGCACGATCGTCTGGAACCAGCAACGCTGCTGCCCTGGCCACCCGGAACTGCAATTTCATCGCCGATGCCCTTGATGATGTGTACCTTGGAGAGAGCACGAATTGGAGCCGGAAGCCGACGCGCGCCGCACTACTTAAAGCCTTGCTCACACACACTGCATCGTGGGGTGCGGCAGGAAACATTTTCGAAGGAACGTATCCGCCTCAGCTGCGCACATCGGCTGCTGCATACCATCGGCGCAAAACAATCGCACGCTTTCTCGGGTATGGGCGTGTTGATGTCAGTCGAGCACTTGGCGGAGCGCACAACAGAGCAACACTTTTCGCGGAAGATGTGATCAAGGTGGGAAGGCAGCACATATTTCATGTGCCGCTACCTGCTTCCATGGTGAAGAACAAGGAACTCCGTTCGATCACGGTGACGCTCGCTTGGACGGGGCCTGTCATGCCATACGCAGACTATCGTGGAGCGCGCCTGAACGTTCTATCTCTCGAACGGAATCAGGATTTTTGGGACGGCGTTAAGCGCGGCGGTAAATTGCTGCAGCCCAATCACAATATCAGCGCCAAAGGAACGGTTACGCATATCCAGATGCAGGGACAGACCCTGGGCGCTGCAGTTGGACCAAATGGTCTTTATTTTGCTGTCCATGCAACCGCGAACCATTCAGACTTCGACTCAGCAGAGTTGCCATATGCGCTGGCAATCACGCTCGAAATGGCGCAAGCCGTTCAAAGTAAACTATTTACAGAAGTCCAAAGCGCGCTCCAGGCCCGTGCTGCGACTCGTACAAGAGTGAGACCATAATGGAATTCAGTTCAGCCGATTCGTTGGGTTCGCTTCCCGCAGACCAAATTGCACGGTATCTAGACGAGATCGGTGATGCTGCTCGTGCGCAGGCGTTGGTCGAGGCCTCGGTACAGGGGCAGAACTTCTTGCGACCAGGCGCCCCCTTTAGTGCAACGGGGGCACAAGTTGGGTTTATCGCTCCGAACGGGACAGATACCGTTGTGGACGTTGTCAGTGCGGCACAACTGGTCGCCGACGCGAGCTTGATTGGCAGCCAGATCAAGATTTCGTTCGATCGTGCGTTCGTCTATGAGTATCCAGGTGTAGGAACGCATTCGATCCTGTGCGAGTTCGTGGGAAGGAACCAGATCAAGGATGAGACGGAAGCGTTGCGCATGGCGCTGCGCTTCCGAAGCGCCGACAACGCAGGAGTCAGCACTCTTGGCATCCCCATCTTTTTGGGGCTCACAGTTGGCCCGAACGGGATCGCCTTCGAGGGGCGATCGATCAATGTGAGTTCGAGTGCCGATGAGTTCTTGCTAGAGGCACTTGATGGTGAAGCGTTCAAGAATGGCCTGGCCCTTGTCAATGCTGTTCAGCCAGGACTGAAGCCGTTCATCGCGCTCATGCAAGGCGCTGTCAAGAACGTCGTGAAGCGAACCAGGAACACGCAGGTCCATCATTTCAATCTAGGTCTCGATTTCTCAGACTCAGCTACCTCGGCTAGGTTGCGGCTGGGTTCATACGTCGTGAGCCAGACGAACAGAACGGACTGGGACTGGTCCGAGTTCGTATGGGACAGAAGCTCCCTGTCGTTGCGCAGAAGGGATGCCGGCGCGGCAGCGATCGACTTCAATTACATGGTCGTCGGAGTCTCACCGTACACCCCAGTGGCCGCTTCTTTGCCTGCGAGGAAATCGGCGCGCGCCGTTTCCCGATCAACCTGAGGTCTTCGTTAACGCTGCGCAGGTTCGATCAGGCGTCAATGTGCCAGTCATTACACATCTGCATCGCGTAGAGAAGCGACCCGAAGTACAGCAGCTGGCCAACGACGAATTTGATGCGGACTCCATCGAGGTTCTTGGCCTCTGACAGAGAAAGTGTTTCCAGCGTTTCGATCCCGGCCATTTCGCGCTTGTATTCGGCGTACAGCACCTGCGACTCTCGAAGTTGGAACTCCTCCAACTCGTTTTTGCCGAGACCTTGTTCCAGCCGTTGCTGCGCGGCGACCAACTTGGGGCGCTCTTCGTCGTGGACAGCGACAAACTCCAGGACCGGCCGGAGTGCGGCCTGCAGAAGCTTGTCCCGATTTTCTTCGGTGAACCGATCGCACAGCGTCAACAGGCCCCCTTGGAACCTCGCCGACTCCAGTACCAGTCGTTCCAGGCGCGCGTCGGGATCCTTCTTGTAGATGCGCCTGAGATCCAGCACCTCGTGGTCGGCACGCTTCTGGATTTCCGCCCGGTGGTTGCGCAGGGTGTCCAGCTGCTCTTCGACATACTTCATGGCGGCGAATCGCGACGCAAGCACCGAGCCGGATTGCTGTGTCAGATGTGGAGCGAATCCCCGATAGATGGACTCACAGAGTTCATCGAAAATGTGCCTGGTAGGGCGAACACTTTGGTCGTTGCTCAGGCTGTCAAAAAGATCGTGCAACCTAGTCATGCTTTGCCAAGCCGCATCCGACAGACGATCCTTGGAGGCCTTGACGTCGGAGCGAACTGCGTAAAGCAGCGTACTGTACTTTCCGTAGTGAGTCGCGGCCAGGTTTCTCTCTTCGAGCTCTTGCATGCGCTGCGCGATCCGTCGCTGCTCCTCGGCCGTCCTTCGACTGACGACTATTGCCCAGAGTGCAATGAATGCGCTGATGGCCGAAAGATAGAGGCTGAGGTTTTCGTATTCGGTCATACGGGTGGTGAGGACTGTGTGCCGAATTTACTCTTGCCTCTGCGGCATCGGGCCAGAAACGCGTGTGTCACACCTTCCACTCGTCGTGAGCTGTCTGTTCATCCACGTGACCTCGCCATACCGTTCTAACGGTAGCAGAGAGGACTGGCGACACGCTTGCAACTAGAAACCTGGCGGTTTGTGTCGTAGCGCTGTCGGGTCCCTGTCGTGTTGTCGTCGAGACTTGCTTCGGATACTTCAGATCATCGAAACCACCGGAGCAGACCTCCATGAAAACGACTGCTGAATCGCATCCCGACCAACCGACGGCCGAAGCCGCCAACGAGCCGCACGTCATTTCCCCCTCCCAGCTGGCCCTTCTGGTTGTGATCATGCGGCAGGGGCGCAAGTGGTCTCAGGAACAGCTGGCCGAAATCACCGGTCTGACAGTTCGCACGATTCAACGCGTCGAGCGAGGGGAGCCGTCCAGTGTCGATACGCGTCGTGCGCTTGCCCGCGCATTCGAGGCCAATGACATTGACTGCTTCAACAAGCCGCATAAGCCGATCACCGCTGCGGAAGTACAGGCTGCAAAGGATAAATTTGAGCTGGAACACATCACCCTCTCCGTGCAGCCCGCGACCGGACGACGGCTTGTAGAACTTGCCGAGTCCGTAAGCGCAGACATGTTCGATGCGGCTGCCGACCTTCCGCAGGAAGCTGCGCAAGTGTTTGCCGCACTGACTGACTACTGGCGAGACTACCGTGAGGCGAAGGAGCTTTTCACGGAGGTAGACAAGCTGGAGGTTCGCAGCGAATTTCAATCCAGGCTCGATGAGCTCGAACGTATGAAATTCTCGTTGCGCCTTGCCCAGCGTGTGGTGTACATCAAGTCTGCAGGCGACCCGGATGCCAAGCCCATTCGTTGCGGAGTCGGCTACATCGTTGCCTTTCCTCTTGGAAAGGAACCCGATGAGATCGTCACTGCGCGGGTGGTCCAGTTCAACTTCTAAGACCGTCGGTATCACCGCCGCCATAGAACAGCCATCGGGATCTCAGGAATTCCAAGGCAGCAAGTTCTTCTTGGCGGCGGTGAAGGGGGCTTTCCTCTGATGAGCGTTGTGACGAACACGCAGATTCGCCCTCTCTTTCGCAGATCTGCACATTGACTCCTTAGAGCCGACAAGAAGGTGAATTGCACCGCGAAAGGCTTTTAGCGCCAAGCATTTCACCTGATGCGGGACGCTGCCAACTGCTCTTTCGAAAGCTTGAAGTTGAGCTAGTTCTTTTTACTAATCATCGAGATCTTGATGAGGTACTAAGCACTCAACAGCGTCACTGAACCTTGCGCGTTTGAAGCGTGTTCATGCATTCTGTCCGCATGGTCACCCGAAAAATCCAAGGCAGCCCGGTCAATGTGACCGGTGTCGACCCGTATGACGTCGAGTATGAAAGCCATCTCGAAGAGTGCTTTCTCGACCTCGTGCGGTTTGATCACCGGGTCGAAGACTTCCACCGATGGGAAGAAGAGATCGTCTGGTACGACGACAACAAGAAGCGCCGAACGTACACGCCCGATTTCATCGTTCGCTACAAAAAGGTCAATGGCAAGACGGCCTTCAAAACCGAGGTGATCGAGGTCAAACCCGATTTCGACGAGGACGATCCACGCCCTGTCGCACGCCTTCCGCGCAAGGACAAGGAGAACCCCCGCGAAAACGAGCTCAAGTGGCAGGCCGCGGACAGGCTGTGCAAGAGCAGAGGCCTTCGCTTCCTGGTGAAGCGGGAATCGGAGATTTGCACGCCCTACCTGACCAACGCCAGGTTTCTCACGGCCTATCTGGAGCGAATTCAGGATGACAGCCGCTCGGAGGCAATTCTTGCTGCGCTCGAGCCGGGCGTGCGCATTCCGATGGGCGATCTTGTCGCGCGTCTTGGCAAGAATCCGGACGAGCGACTCGACTATCGCCCTCTTGTCTACCGGTTGATCGCGACCCGCCGCCTGGAGGTGGATCTGACGCAGGTGTTGCAGGACTCCAGCCTGATCGGGTTACCGCGGTGACCGCAAGAACCTATTCGCTGTCACTCGAGCCAGGGCGTGGCGTTTCGTGGAATGGCAGCAACTGGCGCATCGTGGATGCCAGGGACGGAGATCAGCTGCTGTGCGTCCCCCTCGGGGGCGGATCGCGCAAATTCCTGCCGGTGCAGGAGGTCGGGCCGTTGCTCGAGGGCGATCCCGCCGTGCCGGTCGACCTTGTCGATGCAGCCGATCCAGGCGGTGCCGCGGAACCTGGCGCGCCACGGGCCTCCAGCAAATGGCAAAAGCACGTGCTGGCACGCCGACTCAGGGAGCTTCCCCATGAGTCGCAGATGAGTCCTCGCGAGCGGTTTGAGCACGAGCAGGATATCGAGACCTTCCACAAGTGCAAGGAGATCCTCAGGGAGACGGACCGGCGCGTGCGCAGGCTTCGCACGCTCTCGTTGGCCGAGGAGCTCGGAGTCAGCGAGTCGACAGCCTACCGGCGCGTCGAAGCTGTACGGCGATACGACAGCACCAACGGACTGGCGAGGGCTGTGCGCAATGACGCGGGCGATCAGCGACATCCTGAGGAAGCCATGCAGATGCTCAGGGACGCCTTGGCAAAGCACCGGTTCATTGCCTTGCGCAAGACTGTGCCGCACATCAAGACCCTTCTGGACGGCCAGCTCAAGGCCAAGGGCTTCTCACCGATGTCCAAGAAGTTGATCTATCGCGAGATCGCGAAGACGTCGCGCCGGGATCAGTTGCAGTCCGAGGGACGTCTCGAGCAGCTGAGAGATGAGTACCGTCTGAAGGTCGGCTCCCTGCCGTGCACGGACTATCCGCTGTCCACGATCCAGGTAGACCATTCACCCGTCCAGCTGTGTCTGGTCGATTCCGAAGAACGGCTGCCGATCGGGGATGCATGGCTCACGCTGGTTGTTGATTGCTTCAGCCGGACGATTCTGGGCTTCTTCATCTCGTTGAATGCGCCGTCGACGTTGAACTATGGCCTTGCCCTGGCACATGCATTCCTGCCGAAGGACAAGTATCTGCAGAAGAAGAACGTGAAGGGCAGATGGCCATGCTGGGGCATTCCGGACGTCATCCTTGTCGACAACGCGGCCGAACTGAATGGGCACATGATCCAGCGAGCGCGCAGGCGCTACAAGTTCAAGATCCGTCGCCGTCCTGTCGGGCAGCCTCAGTTCGGCGGACACGTCGAGTCCGTTTTCAGCACGTTCATGGACTGGATCAAGACATTGGACGGGACGAAGTTCTCAAACCCCAGGGACCGGGCCGAATACGACTCGGAGGGACGCGCCATTCTCACGATCGATGAGTTCGAGGCGCTGTTTACTGACTTCATCGTCAACGAGTATCACCTCAGGGAGCACTCCGGCGTGGGTATGAACCGGCGCTGCCCGTTGCAGCGCTGGGACGCAGGCATCCATGATGGTGACGTCATGCCCGCGCGCGGCCTTCCGGAGGTCCCTTCGGATCCCGAGGAGCTGCGGATCTCGCTCATGCCTGTACTCGAGCAGCGAGTGGTCAAGCAGGGGTTCATGCGTGCTTTCAGTCAGAAGTTCTTCAGTCACGAACTCGCGTCGCTCAGCGACAAGCTCGATGCGAGGTCGACTGCCACAGGGCGGAAGTTCGATCTGCGCTATGACCCAAGGGATGTTCTGTCCAAGGTGTGGCTCGATCAAGGGCCAGACCGCAGTTTCATGACTCTCCCGAATGCTGACCGCACTCAACCGCCCCTCTCGCTGTGGGAGCACAAGGCCCAGCGCAAGCGCCTGGGGCGTCCGGCTGCGATCTATGACGATCAACGCAGCCAGCGCGCACAGCGTGCCGAGGAGCAAATGGCCAGCGCGGCAGAGAAGACCAAACGGGCCAGGCATCTGCGCAAGGAAAAGGAAAAGCGCGCGCGTGGCGAGATGCATCGTGCGGGGCCTGCACCGAAGCCGTCGGCGAGCCCGCGTGCGCCAGGCGGGCTTCAGCCTCGGACGCCGGAACAGAAAGCGGCGCTTCTCAGCCGGCTGCCGCCGGCGGTCTGACCTGGCTCGGTTTTCACCGCTACCCATTCTCTCGACCACCTGGAGCACCTTCATGACCCTCGCGACAGCTTCCCAGAATCGCTCTTTGAAATACCCGCATCTTGGCGAAGATTACGGAGTGGTGGCGGACCTCAGCGATGAGGAAAGACTGGCCTTCATCTCGCGTGATCGCTTCATTTCTTTCCACCAATCCACCGAGATTCTGAAAGCGATGAATCGCCTGTATCGGCAAGAAGATGCCATCCGCCCCAGCGGCATGCTGCTCGTGGGCGAGTCCTTGATCGGCAAGTCGTTCCTGATCGATCAATTCATGAAGGAGCATCCTGCGCAGGACAACACGCAGGGGGATGCGGCCATCGTTCCCGTCGTGCACATCACTGTCGCCGGACGCGCCCGCGTGGACATCTATCGGGAGATCATGGGTTCGCTCAACTGCCGGCCAGCCGCGACGGCCAAGCCGGACGCCGTGCGCGTGGACTGCATCGACCTGATGAAGGATGTGGGCATGCGGGTCTTGATCATCGAGGAATTCCAGGATCTGCTGGTCGGCACTCCCACGGAGCAGGACGTAGCACTCAACCATGTCAAGTACATCATGGGCGAGACCCGCAGACCCATCATTGCTTCCGGCGTCGAGAAAGCGGTCAATGCAGTCGTCAAAAGCACACAGCTCAAGAGCCGATTGAGGGTGAGGCGTCTCTATCGTTTCGGGCTGAACGAGGAATACCAGGACGCTCTGGCGATGTGGGAGCAGACTCTGCCCTTGCGCAAGTCCTCTAATCTCGACGATGCTTCCCTTGCGCAGGACATCCATGAACGAAGCGATGGCGTGACGGGCCGCATCTCGGACCTCGTGAAGATGGCCGCCGAATTGGCGATCGAAGACAAGTCAGAGTGCATCACGATCAAGACCCTGGCTCGTGCGGAGGAGGCGCTTGGGTCGATTGCTGCCGACAGCGATTGACGCGTACCCGTCATGCTTGCGTACGGCCTCAGTGGCGAAGTCCTACCGGCGCACCCGCGAAGCAGGCCCGGCGAACTGCTGAGTTCGTGGATCGTGCGATTGGCGCGGGCCAATCGGATCAAGGTCCACGCCCTGTGCGCGCGCATCGGAGGGAACATGGCACCCGTCTGGAACCGGGACGTCGATCGCATGGCGCCGCCCTGGCTGATTGAGCGCTTAGCCCTTCTGACGGGAAGGCCCGTGGCAGAGATCTATGAGACTACGCTGGCCGACCTCGCGGACAAGATCGACACCGATCATCATCCCAACGGGAACTCCACCTGGCTCCTCCCACTTGGGATCTGGCACCGTCAGCGACTGAAGTTCGGCCTTCAGTTCTGCCCGATCTGCCTGCGCATGGACGAGGAGCCCTACATCCGCAGGTCCTGGCGCCTGGCGTTCTATACGGAGTGCGAGCACCACCATACCTTGTTGGTAGATCGCTGTACGTCATGTGGCAAGCCGCATGCCTACTTCCGCGGCGAGCTCGGGGATCGGAATGCGATAAAGGCGCCCTCCATGGCCATCTGCACCCATTGTGGGTTTGACCTAAGTCTTGCACCGATTGATCGCATTGAGTGGCCTGACTGGCAGACGAGCGTTGCAGTGCGGACCTTGCAGTTCATGAACGATTTCGGATGGGCAACGCTCGACGGCAAGATCTATGAGAAAACCGCAGACATCCTGCTGGTACTGCGTCAGGTGATCCGCATCCTCTCCAGCTCGACAAAGGATGGTCAGCTCTACGACGCTGTTGCCGACCAGATCTGGCCCCAGGGCTACCATGTCCTCGGAAGCCGTGGAGAGCCCTATGAGCGCCGCGGTGTGATCGAGCGTCATCGCTTATTTGGCATGGCTGTGTGGCTGCTGCAGCAGTGGCCGCAGCGATTTGAAACTTGTGTCCAGATCGCCGACGTGCGTCGCTCGTATTTTCTGAACGGCGTCATAGATTTGCCACCATGGTTCGTATCGCAGGTTCAAGGCGGCGGACACAGGAGCAGGCAACGCCGATGAGTTGCCAGGCCAGAGCGATCCATCATTCCTGGCGCACCGAGTCGTCGACCTCAAGGTTGGCGCTGCTATGTTTGTGCCCTATTGTGGCGGAACTCAATTTCGAGCTTCGAGGAGCATGAAGAATGTCTATCCTGAATCATCTGAACACTATCGGCGGAGACAGCCCATGGATGTATGTCAGCGCTGTACTCGCGTTATTCTTGGCGAGAGGGAAGTCCATGGGCGCTCTAACAAAGGCGCTCAAGGTCATCGTTGATTTTCTTCGCAGCGATCAATTTGCTTGGATCGCTGAGAAGAGCAGGAAAGTGATTGCACCCGTGATCCGAGATTTCACGGAGACCCTTAAGTATGTTCGCCCAAAGGCTGGCTGCAAGATCAAACTCAATGGTGCAATTGGCAACGCCATCTTGTTTTATCTCTTCTCTGGATTGCTCTTTGCTGAATGGCTTGCCTTGCTCACAGCAGCGGCGGTCAATCTGAATCGCCTGACAGGATGGATCATGCTGGCTCTCGCGCTGGCAACCGCAATTGCTGTCCCCGCTGCACTCTACTTTTGCGGCATTGCAATCAAAGAACAAGTTCTAGCCAAGCGCTTCTGGGAGCAGTGTCGCCCCGAGGGACTCCGCGCCTATGCGGCATTGATCGTGACGCCGACGATGTTTGTGGGAGCCACAGCGCTTATCACCGCCTTGCAACAACTTGGCGGCGTCTGACATCGAACCGCAGTTCAAGGCGTACGTGGTCGCAGCGAGCAGCAAGCCGGGTGTGTCGTCAGCATCGGCGACCATGACCAACGGCATCAATGCGAACCTGATGCGTCGGTGAGGGCGTGACGCGGAGGCCCAGCTGTACAGATGGGCGTCGATCGGTGCTCCGAAGGCCTTGCCCAGCGCCGCTCGGGGACCTGTCGCCGCTGGCTTCCTGCCGGTTCACCTGCCCACAGCAGCCGAGCCGACTACACCGCCCGGAGACATCCGCATGGGGTTGCGCCGTGGCGCCATTAGCGTCGTGGTGACCTAGTCAGACTCGCTTGCTAGCGAGTGAGGCGACTGTCTGCGAGATTTGCTGTAAGCAACGTCGACCAATGCGAATGAGCCCAAATCGGCAGCCGGTAAATGCGAGTCGACCGAGGAATTCCGTCATCGCTCTCGCTACGGCACTGTGCTATCGCGTGGCTAGACGTTCCGCAATCTCACGCGCACCGAGATATCGGACTGATGCAAGATGTTCGAGTTGCGCCGCCCGCGGGCGTGCCTTGCCTTGCTCCCAGTGATAGATCGTCTGCCCAGACACGCCAACCAGTTGTCCATAGATCGCCGCGGACAGCCCAACTTTGGCGCGATGTGCCGCCAACCTGGTTGCGCTGAATCGGCGCTTCGTTCCCGCTGAAGCCTCGCCGTCCGAATCCGGGGCCTTGGCAGGGCGCGTCGTCCCTTTTGCAATCCGACGGAGTTCCTTCTCGAGCGCATCCACTTGGCGACGTAGTTCCGCAATCGATGTGCGATGGGCGACGGATGTCTTTTTGAGTGTTTCGATCTCAGCGCGCACTTCTTTGCGAGCAACGCGGGAGATTTCGGCTTTGAGGATCGAGGCGATATTTGGCATAGGGGAATTGTGCCGCTGCATTCCCGCCTTGCCAGTAGGCGGATTTCCTTAGAGCAGATGTTCCCACGAATCCACGATTCTCTCGTAAACGTTCAAGGAACTCGGATATCCGCAGCTAGGGATGGGGCACACACCACCGTCACTCACGCAGCGTAACAACCACCGATAGGTAGGAGACCGGTTGCGCCTGTATCGCCTCGATCCCGTGCAGGGCCGTCGCATCGAACAGCAGCGAGTCCCCTGCCTGCACCTTGATCGCCTTGGTGCCGTAGCGGTAGGTCACTTCCCCGGACAGGAAGTACAGAAACTTCAGACCTGGATGCTGGAAGGTCGCGTAGGGCTCCGCATCAGGCAGCAGCGTGACCAGGTAAGGCTCGGCGAACAGATTGCCCGACAGCAGGTGTCCCAGCAGCTCATATCGGTAGTCCGCCACAGCCCCAATGCGATCGACCACCAGTCCCTGACCGGCAGGCACGTGGCAGAAATCCGTGCGCCGAGTCTGATCCCCAAAAAAGCGTGAGATCGGCACGCGCAAGCCCTGCGCGATGCGGTCCAGGGTCTCCACCGACGGCGAAACCAGACCACGCTCCATGCGCGAGAGCATCGATGCGGAGATTGCCGATGCTCGGGCTAATGTGCCAGCGGAGATCCCGGCCGCCATCCGAAGCGCCCTGATCTGCGTGCCGATGCGCGATGCCGACAGGCTTCGCACAGGTCCTGGTTGCGTTGCCCGGGCACGGGTTACAGATGCGGGCAGTCGCTGGCGACGCGACGTCGGAAAGGGGGAGGGAGCCTGGGATTTTTTCATCGTCTTGCCGCTCGCAGTCAACGAAGAGTTCATTTTGGCTTGAAAGGGACTGACTCAGAAGCCTTGCAGATATCTGGGCTCGCTCGCCCCCGCTTCGATGACCATGCGCGGCACCTGATCGAGAAGTTGCACTCCTCAGTGCCGCTGTGGAAAGTCCTCGGATTCCCGGAGGGGCATTGCTTCGAGAAGCCTCGAGAAACGGCCCTGACCACGGGCGCTGCCAAGGTGAAGCCTTCGTTTGGCAGCACTCACCTGCCACTCGGTTCAAGGGAATCGCGGATGACGACGTATCGCTCGTTTGAATATCGAAGGAACCGCTGCGCGACAAGATGCGAGACGAAGCGGTCGACCTCGGAGAACAGGCCGGCCATCGGCGTTTCCGGCACCACGCCAAAACGCGCGTCCGTCCACCCATTCACGGCCGCCAACGAAAAGCTCTGGTCACGTCTTCGCGGGTCAGCCAATGCTCCGAGCACGAAGTGCTGAAAAAGAGCGCCCTGCCAAAGGGCTGCCGGCGCATTGATTGATGGTACGGAGTTGGGCAGCATGGTTGCGAACACGCTTGGCCAGTTCTCTGGCGCTCCGCCCAAGGCAGCGTGCAATTCCGCCCATTTTTGTTCGAGGGACAGCGCTCGGTAACGCTCATGCTCCCTGCGGGTCGCCAGGCGCTCCGCGTCCAGGTAGTTCAGATCAGTTCCGCGCCGTCCGGGAAAAAGCGCTGGACCGGAACCAGTTCTTGGAGCAACGAATGGAGGCGAGTTGCGCAGCGTACGGATTTGCGCTTTCAAGTCCCGCTCGATCGCAGCTGCCGCCGGGTGATGCAGCCAGACGCGATTCGCGAAACTGTCACAGACTTCGATCGCCAATTGCTCGAGGGTGAGCGACCGACCAAGTAGCGGGCGGAGGTCGACCTCCACGGCCGCAATGTCTGCGTCCTGGTAGGCGCGTCGCTTGTCGTCGCTGGCTTGACTGGTGATGCGGAACTCCACGATCCCTGGGGTGCCGTCGCTGCGCAAGCCGAAAGCGTCGGCCCTGTGGGCTCTGAATGGCTTTTCGAGGACGACCGACTCGAACGTCCACGAGGCCTGGGCAACGCGGGATGTCTTTTGATGAGGTTTGCCGAAGGGTGACGCGTCGTGCACCGTGACGATCAACTCTGGGACCGCGATACGGCGCTCTTCTGCAAGAACTTGCTTTGCCGCCAGAAGCAGGGCCGATGTCTGTCCGTTGGAGCAGCGGTGATCGCCGACGTGGCTGAAATGGTGAACCCGAATCTCACCCTGCCGTGTCATCAACGGCTGTCGGCATCCGGGACAGACGCAGTCGCAGGCTAGCCCTCGTTCGGCGGTGAACGGATCGATGAGCGAGCCGTCAGGGCGAAGTCCGAAGGGGATGTAGTGGCCGACCGACATGAGTGAAGTCTAAGGCCCGGTGAATGGGTGAACCATCACGCCATCGACCGCTTGGCCCGCCGGGTGGCCCAGGGTTATGCCGACCCGTCCTGGTTCGCCGAGCGCGCGGGCGTGGCGCAAGAGTCTCCCAAGGTCAGAGGCTCCACCGGTTGGGTAGAGTTCTACCTGCTGCGTGCACGGGATCCGGAGGCATTCACGCCCTTGTATAGCCAGGGGCCGTTCCGCGAGCCACGGCCGGGCGGCGACCTGACACTGATGGCCGCGCACGGCATCGTGCGCGACTCGAAAGAACGCTAAGAGCGAGTAGACAGAATCAACTGAAGTTGACTAGTCTGCTCAAAGGGGAGACGCATCCGCGGTCTCGCACAGGTGGACCTCATGGGGGTCGTGGTGTATCGACTGGTGTCGGCTGAGCGAAGCGCGAAAAATCGGTATAGAAATTTCGACTCCCGGTGAACATGCTTCGGGTCCGGCTGAGTTGGGTCCAAAAAGACTTCGCGTCGTGACTGTGCGCGAGTACCAGCAACAGCTGTGGAACAGATGTGAAAAGAGACTCTGAAAATGACCGAGTGTCCGGATCGCCGAACTGTCCGACTTTCTCCGCAAACGTACGCAACTCTCCGAACCGAGAGGCAACTTTGTCTAACTTGGACTGCTCAGTCACATCGGGATGGGAAAACTGGACCATACAACCGATCTCCAAAAACTTCTGAAGCGATGCGGGGTCCTGGAAACTGTCGAAGTCCAGCAGCGATACCGACACTCTGGCGACACGCCGTCCGTTCAGCACAATACGGGACTGGCGCTCCGGCTCTGCTTCATTGAAAACTACGAAGTCCGGCACGGAATGAAGCAAACTTTCATGCTGAAAGGCCTGAATCTGGGAGCGCACAAGACTCTCAGCCAAATCCGAGAGAATCACCACATCGTCTCCTGAGCGAGCGAGACGGGTTAGTGGCTTCTTTTTTACTTCGAAGAAGACGACGTACTCATCGGTTTCGATAGCGAAATCAACATCGCTTTGAAGATGCCTGTCGCGACTGGTTCTCGCAGGGCGAAAATCGTACTTACCACTTGTGAAGGCGATGCCTTTTTTCGTCAACTCTCTTCTTAAAAAATCTTCGATGAGATTGCCCATCTTCTGATCGACGGATCCGTCGATCAGTCGCGCGAAACCAAGCAAGCTCTCAAGTGTGGCGAGCGCGGCGACCGAAGCTGGCAGCAGAACATAAGTTGAATCGTCCAGCTTGAGCAAGGGTCGGAACATGGAGTTAACCGTGGAGTAGATCGGCGGATAGCCCAATTCCTGGTTGACGCTGCCGTGCTCGAACGCCAAAAACCTATCGACGAGAAGTTTGGTGCGACCTATTCCCCACCCCGCTTGTCCCGCGAGTTCATGGATGCTCACCTTGGTCATCCGGGTCATTGCAGCCATCTCCAGAACCAAATCTGCAATCTTGATTACTGCATCGAATCGGACACCGTCATAGACCCCTTGCCTTTGGGTTTCATTGAAAAGCCCGTGGTACATCGCACGAGCATGGGTACGCCGGAGCTGGGGCAAGGCAAAGATGGCATCGTAGGTCGCAGCATCACGCAGATAAGTCATAACGCCAAACGTCGCCAAAAACATCGTCTCGTATGGGCTGTAAGGCTGGATGTCATAGACGGCGATACTTGCTGTGAGCAATCGGATCAGACGTGCCAGCCGGTCCCCTGCGAAATGCCCACCCTTCGCGTAGAGGTACTTAAGACCCAACTGCATCGCGTAGCCCCATGGAATCTGTGCGTTCAGTGTCGTGTTGTTCCCGGACGCATCGACTCGTCGAACCAGTTGGAAGTGCTCAGTTAAGGGATTGAATGTTGGTGCAATAGCTGTGCACGCAGCCTCCAAGATGCGCAGGCCACCAACGCTTCTCGCAAGAAGATCGATCTCAACCTCCAACTGTGCGCGGACACATTCGGGAATATCGACCTTATCCCCGACGATTTGGACAACAAAGCCGGCGCTGGCGAGGTCCTGTACAGCCTTGCCCAGCGCAAACTGCCGTGAATAGACGCTCCGTATCAGTTCTGGCGAATGCTTCGCAAAGTTCGAATCGGATTCATGATCGGCTAGGTAGGCGATAGCCTGCATCCAATCTGGGTGAGTCCGCTTCGACCCCGGTGTCGCGTCACCGGGATTGGTTGCACCAATGCGAAGTGCGTCCCGGATGTGCTCGGCAATCCAGAGATATGGGGCCAGTGAATCGCCATACGCCGAATGACGAGCGACGATCTCTGAAATAAGGCGCCCGACAACGAAGTACAGTCCGGCGCCCGAATTCGGCATCGTCTCTCCCGGTCCGAGCAACGAGTCCAGGAATTCGTAGTCGATTCGGTACCCAGACTCTTGAGGGTCCTTGCCTCGGCCATGTTGCCTACTCGACCTTGCAGAAAAGGCGTTGTCAATCAGTGAGCGGAAGGCTGTTAGTTCCATGTGTATGAACTGCTGAAAGAATAGACGCGATGCGCCGCGCGGACAACGCAGAGCCGGCAAAGTGATTTTGTGTGCTTTTTTCAAGCACTGTCGCTATCGCCGTCACTCTACGGCAACTTGACAAGATCGCCAGAGCGCCCCCCGGAAGACGAAGAAGTGGCCGGAGTACGAGTCCTCGGCGAGCGCGGTCTGCACGTTCGCTGCCTGTGTGTCCATGCCGCAGTGCATGACGCAGCGTTCAGCGTGATAGCCGTCCAGCCACTGATGGAGCGACGAATCTTCGTTGCAATAGCCCAAAGGACCTTCCGGCAGCCTACCTCGTAGTTGTGCTGAAAGCCTCGGGCAGCGGGTTCGCAGATGGCTTCAAAAATTCACCGCGCCAAATGCGCCTGAGCGCAGGAATCCTGCCGATCTCTGATTCAAGATCTTCATCGAATATTTGCATTGCCCGAGAGATCAAACAGGAATGGTTTTGTGCAGAGTCACGATCGTGACCGACTTGGCGCCTCGGGTCAGGGCGACATAGAGTTCCTTGGGCGACATCGATTCCGCCTCCAGGACGATCGCATGGTCGTATTCCAGGCCCTTGACCAACAATGTAGTCCCGATGAGCTTGTTGTGACGAATGGGCCGACCAGAATGGCGAAAGTCACGTTGGTAAAGATGCGCGCTCTCCAACAGGCTCAACTGGCAGTTTTCCTCGTGCGTACGTAGGATCTTCATGAACCGGTTCAGCATGTCGCGCCGATACGTCGACGTATCGGGATTGCTCTGAATCGTGCCCATGAAGTGCGACAGATTCGCGCTTGACGGGTCCGCCAGGTAGGCATTGGCAAGACCTATCAAGCCGGGATATTTGGTCGCCTTCGTCACCTTCGCCTCTTCGCCACGCTTGGTGGCGGCACTCAGAATGCCGTCCACCGCGTTACAGCATTTCTTGGCGAAATCGATGACCAAGCAGAGCTTCTGCTTCGAGGTTTGGGCCGCATTGAGCTTCATGATGAAGCTGAACAGCTCTTTCCCTTCGACCTCTTCGATGCTGGAAAACCTTCCACCTAGCGCTTGTGCCAGTTTGTGCGTCTTGTTCTTTGATTTTTGATTGCCCGAGTGAATCGCGATGACGGATTCTTCATGGTTGAGAAAGGGGAAGAAGAAGTTAAGTCGCCCTGGTGCGGTAAAGTCCGCCAGATCAACAGAAATCCTCTTGACACCCTGCGGCAGCGGCGCCGCAATCGAAATCTTCTCGCCAGCACGAAGACGCTTTCTTGCTGCATCGAGCCAATTTCCTAGTTCGATAGCCCCAGCGGAATGCCATCGCCACGGCTTCTCTAGCTTGCCCAGCAATTGATAGTGGGGATAGACATGCTGATCCCAGTCCACGGGTTGATCCGCAAAGTCGAAGATTGCCTGCATGGGGTCGCCAAGGAGGCGGCACGGTAGCTTGGCCGCGAGCCCTTCGACCAAAATGTGTTGCTGCGATGAACAGTCTTGGTATTCGTCCACATAGAAACCGGCGTACGAGCTCTTGATGAGCCGTTCGATGAAAGGACGAGCTAGCAATGCGGTAGCCGCCTCGTAGAGCCTGGTCCACTCCTTTCCGCTCGGATACTCCTTGTCCCATTTCGACGTCTTGGGAAAGCAGAGACAGAGCCGAAGAGCCCAGCTTGCGATGGTGTCAATCTGATAGCGGGATGCGGGCACGGACAGCGCCCGCATTTTCTTCTTGATCGCATTGACGCCGGCATAGGTGTGCGTCAGGATCAGTTGTCGTTGCGATGAAGCCTTGACGGCCAAGGCGATGAGATGCGTCTTGCCGTAGCCAGCGGGAGCAATCACGTATCCCTTGCCTACGAACGCTGCAAGCTTCGCAGGCAGATCATCATCCATGGTCCACCCAGGCACGAAAGTGGCTCAGCTTGGTTGCCAGTTCGCGCTGCTTGAAACCGGGATCATCAAACGCGGGAGCGATGACCTCAAACCAGGCCTGACCATCTGACATGGATTTGAACCATGGCGATGCTTTCGACTTCGCCGCATCCCCGATCGCCTTGCGGAGCTCGTCGGACTCAGGCCATTTCATGATGTCTTCATCAAGCGCGATGTTCAGCTTCGAGCGCACGTTGGCCCGGACGTCGAAGCCAAGTTCCTGCGCGAGCTTGACACTTGCTTGAACACTGGCCCACGGCAGATCTCGCATGGCACGCTGCTCCAACGCCAGTTGGTCAGACCACATGAGCACCTCGATACCTTTCTGCGTAATTTCTTCCGCATCCTTTTCAGAAAAGTCTTTTGGCGCGTCTCCATCCGCCACGACGCACACTTCGTAGTGCAGCGCCTTGAAGCCAGTGGCAAGACTCTTGATCTTGCTAGCGCCGTGCGCATCCAGGAGCACGGTTCCGAGATAGGAAAAGGGATTCAAATGGGCCTTCACCCAGTAGTCGTCGAGGCCACGCAAAAATCCGACTTCTGTAGCTCCCTCACAAACAGCGACTTTCACGGACAAAAAGGCCTCGGCACTGGACCGCATGTGTCCTTGGATTTTCAAGCCTTCCAACTCGTGGCCAGACGTGGCAATGACTTCCACCTTCTCCGCGGCCTTGTGCACGACATAGAGTTGGTCCACTGTCAACTCTCGCAACACGGAGGGCGAATGGGTCGTCAGGAAGTACTGTCCCGTCGTGTCATCCTTGATATGCCGGATGAGCCGCGCGATCCGATGGGGTTCCAACCCAAGTTCCAATTCATCGAACAGAGTGATGTGATGCGCTTCAAGGTTTTCCTTCTGGATGCCGCACAGCAGCATCCTCCTCGATCCGAGGCCGAGCTGCCGCAGAGGCATATCGCCGTCGTGCAACGTCAGTCCCCCAACGCGAATGCTGATAGACGCGAGATCGAGATGGGCCTTGAAGGAATCATCGACCGGGATTCCAAGCTTCTTTGCCACGCCCTCCGACAACGCTGCAGCGGCATCGAAATTCTTCAAGGCAACCGCCCGCTGCCCATCAAGCGAGTTTCGCGCTGCACGTGTCGCATCAACGAGTGATTCACTCAGGTTGTCGGATTCCGTAATTTTGGCCAGTGCGGTGCCGGCGGCCCAACTCAACTGCTTTTCACTGTAGGAGCCAATCAAGCCGACGCTGACCTTTGCTCGGTCAGCAGTGCGGAAATCGACACCCTCAGGATTCCTGGCAGTGATGACCTTCCACTTAGGCTCTAGGTCTTTCGCGACGATGAGGCGGATACTGAGAACGACTTCATCCTGATCTTCCGGTTCGTCATGAAGCTTAGAAGTGGCCTTGTCCCATCCCCGCAAATGTGGACCGTATTTCTGGTCCGAGCAGAATTCGTCAAGAAGATCGCCGATGACGATATCGATCTCGATCGGTACATCTGTCTTGCACAGATGAAAGTCAGAGTCATTAAAAGCAAGATTCCATTGAGGGTGGAATGCGCATCGGATCGCTTCCAGGATCGTCGACTTGGCGGAGTCTCCCTTGCCGATCAGACAGAAAATTCGCTGATCGGGAAGATTCCATTCGAACTGCTTGACGCCTCGGAAATTTTGAATGTTGATTTTTCTGATTTTCATGTGACGACTGTATCGATGTAGTGCCGTGCTGGCCATCGCGTGGAACCCGCACGACGAGGCATTGGCAAAGGCGATCTCTTCAGCATCGACCAGGTGGATGATGCCCGGGTGGAGCTCAAGCGCCAATCTAGCTATCGTCGGGTATCGGCAGTGCATCACGAGGAAAACAATGAACACGATAGAAGTTCGTACGCTCGAAGACTTCATTCAAGAGACGAATAAGCTTGAATGGATTTATGACACCTACCTGTATCGAGGCCAAGCCATAAGAGGGAATCTGCTGCCAGGCGTCGCACGGGCAAACCGAAAACAGGACACGACACCGATTGAACGCAAGGCACTTCGAGATTTATCTTTGTCCGGCGCTTCTCTCTTGCCGCCCGCAGGCGGGCATGAACTCTTGGACCTGATGGTCGTTGCCCAGCACTTCGGCCTCAAGACTCGACTTCTCGATTGGTCTTCGAATCCTCTGGTGGCACTCTACTTCGCACTCACCGACAGGATGGAGGGTGACGTTTACGTGTACGTCCTCGAAGGTGAGCCATTTCTACGAGAGGACGCATACGCCCCTGGGAGTGATCCTTTTGAAATTCCGATCACCTCCATCATTCAGCCGCGGCTCAACAATCCGCGAATCGTGGCACAGCACGGATGGTTCACACTCCATCGCTATTCGCAGACTTCCAAAGCATTCGTACCACTCGAGAAACAGGAAAAGGTATCGAAAGGCATGACAGAAGTTCTGATTCCTGCAACTGCCCGGCGCGAGATGTTGCTAGGCGTGCGTCGTTTGGGCGTCACCGGAAGAACCGTCTACCCAGATCTAGTCGGGCTTTGCAGCGACTTGAACATCCGTCATCACTTCACAAAGATTTGAATATTTCTAGGAGCGCACGTCACAATCAGGATCTGTCGATCCGGTCATCGATTGCTACATACCGGCAGCATTCACGAATGATCACGACTTGGATTTCACATCGATGACCAGCGCAGGGTCGAACGCCTTGTTCTCGATCCTGCCGCTCCAGTTGACGTAGCCGCGCGGGTTGCTCACGACTCGGCAAGAACGGACTTGATAGTCGAACTGCTGATGTGTGTGACCGTGGGCCCAGAGCACAGGCACATCAAAGAAGGCATCCGGAAGCTCGTTGACGAAGGCACAAGAGGCCCAATCATCGGCGTAGCGCGCTGTCAGTGAGCCGCGATGAGGCGCATGGTGCGTCACGACTACCGTCGGTCCAGCGAACGGTTCTGAAAGCTTGTCGCGCAGCCAGGCGCGCTGCGCCTGATGGGTCCGCAGCGTGTCAGCCGCTTGAAGCTTTCTTCCCTGTTTGGCGCGCCAGGTATCGGGTTCTGCGGATTCATCGACTGTCCGGATCAGCGCGTAGTCGTTCAGCAGATTGGTCGCCATCTTCATGGCTCGGCCGACGTCGCTGACCGGGCCTTCAGGTGTCTCGATGGCGAGCGCGAAGTCGGTCCACAGCGTCGCGCCGAGGAAGCGCACGCCGTCGATCACCAGCTCATCACCATCAAGCAGATGGACATTACTTCCTTCGGCTTCGCGGCGCGCCTCGGCCAGTGTCGTGTCCAACCGTCCATCGTAGTACTCATGATTGCCCAACAGGTAGGTCACGGGCTTGCCGCGGAAGCGATCCATCGCCCACTGGACGGCGCGCTTCGCAGGCGAATGGATGTCGCCGGCGAGGATGACAGCATCGAACTCGAGATCAGGCACCGGCTCGAAGGGCGCGAACTCGAGGTGAAGGTCGGAAAGAATCAGCACTTTCATCGGGACACCTCGTCAAAGCGCGCGCGAAGCCCAGCACTCACTTTCTCGTCGAAGCCGGTGAACGAGCCACACACCACCAGATGGTCCTTGAAGTGATCGAACTGCCAATAGGCATCGTCGAGCGCGACCCAAGGTTCGTCGACCGCATCGTGGAGCTGGAGCCAGGCAAGGATCTCTCCTTCACGCTTCCTGTACGGCGGTGGAAGGCCAAAACCCGAATGCGGCGTGGCTCCAAGGATTCGGGCCCGGATGTCGCTGGAGAACGGCTTCAGCAAGGTCTTGTAGAGAAGTTGCTCGCGCCAGGACGAACTGATCACGATCTTCACGTGTGGGAACTCGCGCAGCAATGCCTCCAGTCGCGGCAGGAAGCAGAAGTCGGCGCCGCCGTTGAGGACGTGATCCTCCCCCTCCGGATGCAGCACACCGTCGAAATCGAGGAACAGGATCACCGCAAATCTCCTAACCCATATCCACCGGCCCTCATACGACACCGCCGTGTTGAATCGCGATGAGCATTGATCGCACCTTGTCAGAGCCACCCCCGGCCGCGAACGCCGCCGGCGTTTGACCATCGAGCAGTTCGTGCGGCTTGTTCAACCAGGCTTCGGTTGCTGCGCCGAACACTTGGGTCGCGAGATTCAGTAAGTCTTGTGGCGGGCTTTCCAACCCAGCCTCTTCCTGGGAACTCCGCGGCCACGCCAGGTGCGAGCCCATGTCGACGCCGAAGGCCTGGAACGGCGCCGCGGACGGCATCAAGCCCTCGCCGAGGTAATCCCTATTCTCGTGGTGATGGCCGTGAACCACCAGCTGGACGCCGAGCTTCTCGGCGAGCTCGTCGATCACCTGCCAGCCGTGCGGGTGAGCCGACGGCGCCTCGTGCGTCACCAGGATGTCGGCGGGTCCGCTCCGCAGCAACCGCTGGTACTCATCCGGGAAGATGGAGGACCGGTGCTTGCGGGAGATGCCGTCGCGCCACCGTTCCTCGCGCTTCATGGTGCGGCGCATGGCGTCGCTCGACTGGAAAGCGGCCTTCTCGATCGGTCGCCGCGGATCCCAGATCTTGCTGCGGAAGATGCCACCCAGGCCCGCGACTTTGTACCCGGCGATCTCGACGACAGCCCCGTGCAGGTTACGGTCCGCGAGCTCCGATTCCCACAGGTGGTCGTAGTCCCCATTCGAGTCAGTGTCATGGTTGCCCGGGATCCAGTAAACCTCCGTGAGATCGAGGATCGGCCTCAGCTCGACGTGCAAAGGCCGGCGCGCCTGGATGTCACCCAACAGCACAATCGCCTCAGGCTGAAAGCGCTCGACCGCGGCGATCACGGGTTCGAAGTCGCCGTGGGGGTCTCCGAAGAACATGAGCTTGGGCTTCGACTGGTTGTGCTCGGATCGTGCATGGAGGTCCGACGAGATGAGTGGTGTCATTTCATATGCCGATAGAGGTTCATCGTCCAGCAGCGAACCGCAGGAAATGCGAGCGCAACTCCTGGAAGCAGTCCTGATCGAATGCCCGCGTGGGATCAGTGAGCACGAGCCGTGCGAAGCCCGCTTCGAAGCTCGAGGGCCAATCGTCAAGTGCGACCCATTCCGCGTCGCTGTGGCCATTCCCGTCGAGCCAGGCCTGAATCTCCAACTGGCGCCGGTGGTGGACGGCCGCATTGGGGCCAATCTGCGGCGTCGCTCCGATGATCCGGTGTCGGATGTCAGCGCTGAAGTAGCGCTGCAGCTGCTCGATGCTCTCGGCCAGCCGCCAATCCGACGAGATGACGACATCGACAGACTCGAATTCTCGAAGAAGCGCTTCCAGCCGCGGCAAATGGCAGAAGAACCTGCTGCTGAACGAGTAGTCCACGCCGACAGGATGAAGAACGCCATCGATATCCAGGAACAGCAGATCACTGGAATCACCCGTGCGGCCAAAGGCATCATGGGCCCGCGTCGCTTCGGCCATGGGTAGACGGCAAGTGCGGAGGGCCGTCATGCGCTCAGGACATCAGGATCGAAAGCTTGGCATTCCATGTCTCGCCATCGGACTTGGAAGATACGGCCACACGGATCGTCGGGCGATCGAAGTCGCTGGTCTCGAAGAGCAAGTGGACGTGCTGAAAGCGAAACACCGGATTCCCGGGATATTCGGTCCACTTGAGCTGCCAGGTCTGGAAGTAGTCGAAGTCGACCGTCTGAGCCCTCTTTCCGCGACTGACGATGCAGGCCTTGCGGGCATCGGGATCGAACAGGATGCAGGTCCCGTCCCAATAGCCCAGCATGCGCCGGGGGTCCACCGGAAAGAAGCTCGCGCCGGATGCCTGCTCCTGCTTTCGCAGCATCTGCTCGCGCCCGGCCTGGATCGAACGAGGCGATGCGATCCAGGCCCAGTAGAAGATAACCAGCGCGACTGCGAGCATCGCCAGGAGTGGAAGTGTCATGGTCTGATATTCCTGTTGGGGACGATCCCACATCCGTCGCGATGAGTCTTGCCGCGAGCCGGCGCGGAAGCGGTCGCAAAAATCATATCAAAAAGATACTTATAGTCCGCGAACGTAAAGTCCGCGTACTTATTGGCCGTAGTGCTTTAGGCCGCGTACTCCGAACATGATGGGATGAGTACGAAGACGCGAGCGGTCGCACAGAATCCCCTGGAGGTCTTTGGTGCCGGGGTGCGCGCCGAGCGCAAGGCCCGGGGTTATTCGCAAGAAGCATTCGCCGATCACATCGGCATCGACCGCAGCTACATGGGCGGGGTTGAGCGAGGTGAGCGCAACCTCTCGCTGACGAACATCATGCGGATCGTGGCGGGGCTGGAAATGAAACCGTCCGAGTTCTTCACATACTTGGACGGGAAGGCTCGAGCGAAGTAGTGCGGCTCAGCCGAGTGGAACGCTTCCCGTGAGGTGCGGCATTGAGCGCGCCAAGCAAGCGCGCCGGATTCATTGCAGCTGCGCGCAGGCTCTTGTTGCAGCCTTGCTAGGCGTCCAGATCATCTGCGCCTACTTGCGCAACCCGGCCAACCAAGGCGTTGTAAAGCATGTCCTCTCGGCCACTTTCCAGATGAAGCTGTTTGATTCGTTGAAGAGGGTTCAGTAGGAGTACGTATTGGTACTCACCAGCAAGCCCGGTCTTTGCTTTGATGAAGCCATAGTCCACCAAGCGCTTCATTCGACTGCGCCACGTCGCTTCTGCTCGCGGCCCACTGAAGCCTGACTCATGGGCAAGCTCGCGTGCATTGCGGATCTCGACCAGCCCTTCGTCAAAGACCCAGCACCATAGCGCCAGGTACGTTGAGGCAAGAGGGAAGCCTTTGCCCGAGAGCTGGTCCATGTACTGACCAATCAATGGCATGACCCGTGGGATTGTCGTGAAACCGGAGCGCTGCTTGCGCAACCACAGCTGCTCGTCCACGACATCCGGCCAAAGCGTCAGCCGAAGCGTTCTGCGCCGATCGGAGGCCGTGCTTCTCCCCCTTTTTGGCGCATCACTTGGTTCAGAAGTGTCCATATGAGTCGCTAGTAGGCCTTTGATTGATCAAGATATGTCCGTTTAAGCTCTATTTGTACAACAAAAATTGTCAGGTGTCCATTGTGTATCAACGACTTAGATCATTTCAGGTACTCCTAGTGCTCCCGTGCTCCCTTGTGACCCGTACTCTATGTTCTCAGCGTGCTCCACGTGACAAGCACACGTACGAGGCGTAAGTTCTGCGCTCATCTCCTGTGCGGCACATAGCCGTACGCGGAGCGGGACCAGACTTTCCAAGGAGTTTTCTATGACTGCCATCCTCGAACACGCACAGCACACCCCTTCCCAGCAGGGTCGGCATGCGCGCGCCGCCGAGGCTAGGCGTGCTGGAGCTCCTGAGCACAAGCGCGCCCCTCAGCCGGCAGTCAAGATCAAGTCGGTTATTTTGAAGCGCCGCCTGGAGTGCCGCGTCCAAGAGGATGTCCACCAAACCCTCGAATGGGCGGCGCGCGTCTCCGGCCGCACCGTGACGGATCTGGTGGTCGCCGGGGCACTATACGAGGCTCAGAGGACGTTGGAGAACATGAATGTGATTCAGATGACGCGAGAAGCGCAGATCTGTTTTGCTGAATTGCTCGTCAATCCTCCTGAGCTGACGGAGGCGTTCAAGAAGGCCGAGGCAAGCCACAAGCGCCTAATTCGGTCGACATGAGCGCGCCCCCTCAGGAGGAGCACGCAATTGAGCCTGAGGCTCCCTACCGCGTCGAGCGACTGCCTCGCGATCTCGACCGCAAGCAATTCGCTTGCGGTCGAGATCCGTTGGACACCTACTTTCATCAGCAGGTCGGTCAGGATGTCGATCGGGGCTACTGTGCTTGTTTTATTGCGATCCATGTGGAGTCTGGCCAGATCGCTGGCTACTACACCTTGGCACCGTACAGTGTGGCCGTGAATGAGGTGCCGCTGAGCTTGGCTCGCAGGCTGCCCCGCTACAACAGCGTCCCTTGTGTCCTTATGGGGCGCCTTGCGGTCGCAACTGATCACAAGGGCCAAGGCCTTGGTGCCGCCCTGTTGGTTGATGCTTGGGGGCGTGCCCGGGGGAACGAAATCGGGGGGTTCGCTCTGATCGTGGATGCCAAGGACGAGGAGGCCAAGGTCTTCTATGAGCGCTATGGCTTCTGCCAGTGTGAGCCCGGCTCCTTGAGGCTTTTCCTGTCGCTGCGCAAAGGGACGGGGCCCGCAAAGACCTAGTGGGGCTGGGGGCGCTTGCAGATTTGCGCCTGATGGAGCGCTGGATGCGATTCTTCCCGCGAATGCGGCGCAGAGATCCACGCCCAAGCTTCGATTTCCGCACCTGAGGGTGGGCGACGCAAACGCTAGCGTGCCCGTGAATTCATCGCGGAGCGGGCCTCATGCCCGCGCGAGCCGAATCATCACTTTGGGCTGTGCCCGTCCAGCAGACATCGCTATGCATTGAGTCATGGAGAGTTCCTGGGCTGGAATGTGCTCGCCTGCCGCCAGGCGACGTCGGAATGAGTGCGCAGTTCGCGAGCGCCCGTCACTGTGAGCTTCGAAGCCGCCTGCAAGAGGGAGAGAAGCGCCTTGGCGTGCGCCTCTGAACCATCCCAGGTGTCCGTCAGGGCATGAACCAGCTGCGACCTGGCGTCAAGGTTGGGCGCATCATCAATCTCGATGCATAGAAATTTGCATATTGCACGATGCGTCTTGGTCAACCGACTGGGCATGTTCAGGGATCTGCTGAGCGTCGCTTGTGGAATGCCAGTCTCTCTAGAAAGGTCGATCTGCCGCACCCCTTTGGCGGCCATGGCTTGATGAATTTTCTGGAGCGCAACATTGACGGTCATGCAAATATTATTGCATATTGCATGCATGAAATCTCTTCTACACGCCATTCGCAATCTCCCCTTCGATGCCGCTGCGATGGAGTACGACTCGCAACTGCGGCGACTGTTGTTGAAGAATCTCTACTGGAACGATCTGGCGGTGGAAGAGCTGTGGCTGCCTGGTGGACGCAGCCGTGCCGATATCGCGGTGGTCAACGAGCAGCTCTTCGGCTTCGAGATCAAGGCCGGTCGTGATCGGCTCGATCGCCTGCCGCGGCAGAGCCAGGCATACGACAGCCTGTTCAGGTATTCGAGCATCGTGACGGTTCCTGCCCATCTCCCACAGGTCGAGAAGATGCTTCCTGCGCACTGGGGCGTATGGGTGGCGCTGGGAGAAGGACGAACACTGCGCCTGCGATGCCTGCGCAAGCCGTCGGCCAACTGGCGCCGGGACACGGTCCGGATGGCCCGGCTGCTGAACCGAGCAGAGTGCATCCGCAGGCTGCGGGAGCTGGGATTGGGCAAGGGGACTTCGAGGCTCTCCAAGGAGGCGTTGGCTCAAGCTCTGGGAAATGAACTGGCTCTCAGGGAGATGGACGAATACCTGTGCAGATGCCTGCACGAGCGGGCCGCGGCTCGTGCGGAGGCGTTCACGGCAGAGGGTGTGTGGAATGCAGCGCACCATGAGCCCGAGCAGGACGCGGTCGAGCGGGATGACGTTGGCGCCGGGCTGAGTCTTTCTCACCTGGCTCACGCCGGGGTACTGGATACCAGGGGTCAGGATCGTCCGTTGCCGGCGGCCCCTGTTTCGTCGCGATCTCCCGCAACTGTGTCCCCGCAGATTGGATGCCCGGGAAGCAGGCTGGACGAGTTGCGGGCGGAATTCGCGCGGGTTGCCCGAGAGCACCTCGAAAGAGCCGCGGCGCCTAGGTCAACGAGTCCCGCGTCTGCGCGGCTCAGTTTCGGCTTCCGCCCAGCCGAGCCGGCAAGCTGAGCGCTCAACAAAGAAAAGGCCGGGACTCGCCCGGACTGTCTGCGCCACGGTGTGCGCTCAACTCACAAGATTGATACGAGCAGTGTGCGCAATGCTGCTTCGCTGGGGGTGGTCTGAGGCAGGCGAACTGCTCCGGCCGCAGCACCGGTTTGCCGGGCGCTAGAGCGATTTGAACCAACTACCATGGCGCGTCCCGTTGCTCGGGCTGCGTCAGCCGTTGCTCGCCAATCCCGGTTCTCCACTTCTTGTTGCAGATGTCGTCATACAAAGATCCGCCCCTCCTCGTTTTCGAACGACTGAGTGACGCACCGGTACGAATCGATTGGCTGGGCGATGTCGTCACTGCCTTCCCGCGCGGCAAACGTGCCCAGTTCATCAAGGTGGCCTGTTCGAAGTGGGAGGCTTTCACGTCGTGGGGAGGCGCCCAATACGAAGAGCCGCAGCTCGAGGCGCTCGTGCCGATTGGGTTCTTGCGTCGTCTGCGTGTCGGTGACGTCTGGCACGAAGGGTATCGGGTGGGCGGGGCGCGGTTGACGCAGAAGTCGTTTGCCGGGCTGCGCGTCGATCAGACAACAGCCGAGATCGTGCCTTGCGGGGATGCGTCGATCTGCTCGGACGGCATCTCGCGTCACGACCTGCCATTCACCCATTTCGTCGGGCACAAGGCGCACACGATCTCGCACGTCGTGAAAGTGCGAGTCAACCCGAATACCAGCCTGGTGGTTCCCTGTACAGAGCTGGTGCGCCGGTACTTTGGAGGCAGCGGCAGTCTGGCTCGGAAGGTGTTCTCAGGGGCGTTGGCTGAGCGGACACTCTACGATGCCGACTCGACCGAATTCAGGCCAGTGGGTCGAGTCGCCAGTCTTCGTCTTGGCGAGGATCTGACTTATCACGCAGCCTCCACCGTGGCCCGCATCGCGTTCGACCCCGCTGCGCGCAGAGCGTTCAAGGGCCTGGTCAATTCAGGCGTCGCCGCCACTGCGAACAAGAAGCCCTGGTACGCCAAGATGAACTTTCCCATCGAAGGGCTGACGGATCTGAGTGTGCGTGGCCTTTGGCTCGAGCGTGGCCCGGACCGATCCTTTCTTGCGCTGCAGATTCTTTCGTGCTCGCATCCCTTTCCGTTCGAGAAGCTTTTCTTCGAATTGCACCCTGCACAGTCGGCGGGCTCGAGCGCTCGGGCATCCGACCTGCAAGGAGCCGCAGACGAGCACAACGGAGCGGGAGCTCGCAATGGTGGAGGGCGCGGCCTGGACGTGGGGCACGCCAATCAGAATCTGTCGCCGCTGATCCTCGACGCGGAGACTGAACCCTCGGATCCTTTTCCTGACCTTGCCACGAAGAAGATGCACCAGGTTCGCAAGGAGCCTCGTCCTGCGGCTGGAGAGTCAGCGCAGTCACAGCCCAGTGAGCAGCCTCATGCCCCTGTCGGCAGCCCCCACTTGAAAGAGGCGCCTCGGGGCGTCGAGTTCGTCGCGGCACGTCGGTTGTATCGGGGTGGCCAGCCTGAACCTAAGTCGCTGCTCTGGCTGCGCGAGGAAATTGCATACAGCCTGCCAGAGGTCCAGGCCAAGGCGCCGTTCGACACCAGTGTCGCCAGCCGCCATCTCATCACCCATGGTTCCGGGTTTGCGCGAAGGTCTTCGCCGATCTGGGCGACCGTATTCCGCTACGAGGCTGCGGAGGGCGTGGGCCGAAGCTTCCTGTGCACGGTCGTGGAGTCACCGGCCTCGCCCCAGAGCATCGAACTCCTGATGTTCGATATTCCATCACCACAGGCCCTGGATCTCGAGATGTTCAATCGGCTGGTGCTGATGCACTTCGTGCCGGCCGACAGGCTGCTCGCCGCGGCCAGTGGGACGGAGTTCAAGATCGGCTGGACCGCAGACAGGCTGGCCGAGCGGGATGGTACGGATCTGGCCGTTGAAATGGTCGAGATGATGCTCGACGCGTTCAATCATTCCGCAGCCCGTGCGGCAGGTAGGCAGACCCGAGGCGCAAAGTGAATCTCGCCGAACTTCTCGCCGATCTCAACGAGTGGCACTTCTTCAAGGAGTTTGTCTACTCCAGGACCACATTCCGTCCGAACCCTCAGCAGGAGGTCGAGCTCGCAGACAACATACTGTGGCTTGGTGACCTTCTCCTTGCTTTTCAATTGAAGGAGCGTGAACTTGTTGAAGGGGCGACAGAGGCCTCCGAGCGAAGATGGTTCCAGAAGAAAGTACTTGGTCAGGCAACGCGACAGATCCGAGACACATTGCGCTATCTTCAAGAGCATCCCTCGATCGCGCTCACGAATCACCGGGGGCACGAGCTACAGCTTGCGTTTGATTCGATTGCCAGCTTTCACAAGCTGGTCGTCTATCTCCCAGGCAAAGACCTGCCCCAGGACAGCCTGAATGTGAAGAGCCATGTCAGCCGAACGGCGGGCCTTGTGCACATCATGCCGGCCCACGATTACATCGGAGTAGTCCAAACGCTGCTCACGCCTGCAGAGCTTGCGGACTACCTGGACTTTCGTGCCGAGTTGATTGAGCGATGGCCTGATCAGATTTCGACAGTCCCGGAGCCAGCGATACTGGGACAGTACTTCCACGGCGATCCCACGGTTGCGCCGAACCTTGACCATCTCGGCTACCTGAGGTCGCTTGAGCAGCACGCCGACGACTGGGACATGTCTGGCGTCATTGAACAGTTTCCTGATCGTCTCACTGCGAGCGGAAACACACCGACCCAGTACTACCCCATCATCGTGGAGCTTGCTTCGCTCAAGCGCAACGAACTGCGGGAGTTCAAGAAGCGTTTTCAACTCGCGATCGAGAAGTCACGAGGCGACGAGTTCACGCGTCCCTATCGGATCACGTTTCCGAGGACCGGTTGCGGTTTTGTATTTATCCCACTGAGCAAGGATCTGTTCCAGCACAGCCGAACGGCGCTGAAGAATCTGACGCAGGCACATAAGTATGACCATCGTCTTTCAAAGTGCATCGGAGTGGTGATAGGCAACCATGATTCCAAAGGCTACTTCCATGCGGAATGGTGTTGCGTGTCCGGTCCATGGGTCCAAGATAAAGAGTACGAGCGCGTGCTCGCGGAGAACAATCCATTTCGACCGGGCCGAGTCGCAGAGTTACCACGCTATCGCCATACTCCACCTCGGACTACTTAGTCGGAAAAGCCGTCCGTCTCGGTTCATCGTGCGCGCTGCTGTGCGCTATTGCTCGGGTGGAACATCAATCGATGTTTGGGTTGCTGCGCCATCTTGCGAACTCTTCTGCTGTTGCACCCATTGACGACGTTGCCTGTTCACTTCGCGCCGCTCACGCAACCTGTCTATCGCGCTGTATACGTCGACCTTGGTTCGCTTCGAGCCTTTTGCTATCGGACTCCAGCTTTCATCGAGCTTCTTGACGTGCTTTGCGATTTGAACCAGCGGCTCGTCACCGAGTCGGGTGAGGCCATCGTTGTCGGCCATGCTCAGGGTATAGATGTTGTCTTGTCGTTTCTCGCTGGACGGATCGCGTCGCCAACTGATGGCAACACGATAGACTTTTCCTTTGAGTTTTTCGTACTCGGAAAGATAGCTGTGCAGACCTTGTCCAGGCTTCAGAACGCTGATCTTTTGAAGCGGTAGGCCAAGCTCCTCACTTCGTGCCTCGCCATTCTCAAGAGGCGGGTCAAAGGCAATCCTGATGTCGTATGCGGTCGCGTTCCCCGTGTTGTCTACGTGCAGGTCAAAGTGCCGCATTGACCAACGATTTGGTATGAGGGTTGCAACCACATGCGGCTGTCCCGCCGCCTCTGCCATTCGCGTGGTTTCCGCGGCCAACGTCTTGGTGACTCGCCACAGAAAGAAAGTGGCGACTGCCGTCACAAGTGTGCCGATCGCACCAGAAATGGCAACCGCGCCGTTGAACCACCAAGGTAATTGCTCCAAGGCTGTCTCCTCTTGATCTATCTGCCACCTACTCCGAGGCTTTTTCCACCCAGCGCTGATAGAGGCGCTCTCCATCTTCCGCACGCTTCAGCGTGGGTTTCGTTCTCAAGTTCGAAATTCTCGTGGCGAGCGCTGCAAGTTCGTCGGCCACATCGGGGTGCCATTGATGGCGTACGGCCCAAGCCCGCAGGTCCTGCGTATCGAAGGTGTGTTTCTTGATCCGCAGAATTCTTAGGACTAGTTCGGCATGTTCCTTGTCGCTTGGATGAAGGACCGATCTCGAGATATTGGTGGTGCTGGTCAGACCGAGGAAAGCTTGCTCGACAACTGGGTCCGAAATGAGCTTTTGAGCGATTGGTTGCTGCGCCAGTCCATGGACGTGCACTGACCAGGTCTTCTTCCATTGGTCAAGGGCGTCTGGTGCATGGGGGATTGCGACAACGCCCACGAGCTTCGACTCCCCGTCAATCAGATTGAGCATCTTCTCGTCGGCGTAGGCGCAGATGACCACGCACCTCTTCGTGAGCCAGCGCAGTGTCTTCATTGTCTCCAGTCGCATCGAGACACCAGGCAGTAGAGTGACCGCCTGGCCGTCGTGCAGTTTCTTCGAGATTGCATCGCCCAGCGCGGATGCCAGACCAGTGTGCTTGATGCTTTGCTTGACTGGAACAAGCAGGACGACTTCCTCGACAGGGTCAGATTGCTTCTCGCAGATTTTCTGCACATAGCCCAGGACGATCCCGAGCGTGCCTGCGTCTATGTCATCACTGGGTACCAGAATTCGTGTCGCTGTCATTGGCTTCATTCCTTCAAACGGCTAGTCTCATTGTCGGGGTTGCACGCTCTGTTGGGCGCGCTCAAACGCATCGAATTCGTGACTCCAGCGCTGGCTGCCTGATCTCTCGAATCAGCGCCACAGAGTTCGCGGTACAAGTGCTCCATGCAGCTAGATAGCGCGCGCGCAAAGAAGATTGAATGCTTGCTTGGCATGCTCGAAGCATTCCTTCGGTACTCTTGCGGCATTCAGTACCGAAGGATGTTTGTGGTCGAAATCCTCCAGGGGAAAGCTGCCGGAAGTCCCGAATCGCTCGAAAAGCTGAATGATCTGGAGACCAACACCTTGCATTGCCTTCGCGAGGGCAACGATGACCAGCGCGTCCTGGGTCATTTTCGATGGCACTCCCCTCTGGAGCCCTCGCAGCAGGGCATCTCTTGAGTGATGGACATGTGCGCCGCCGCCTCGGTCAGCAACGGTGCGTATGAGCTGGCGAATGGCGACAGGAACGGGGTCGAGCAAGATGATTTGCGAAGTCCAGTCTTCAACGGCCAAGAACTCCTGGCTTGGGTGTGGCAAGACCTTGCAGTCTTCGACGCCGTTGAAATAGATCGACCCTTCGAACGGCATGCAGGCGAACACGATAGGCGTCGTTCCTACGAAATCCAGTGTATTCAAATGCGCAAGATCCGAAGGAAAAGTGCCAGGCGCATATTCACGAACCCCCGCCAAGCGAGTCAGCTTGAGATTGGGATAAAGGCGAAGCAGCAAGGGCTTCTTGTCGCACAGCAGTATCCGAAGTTGCCCTGATAGCGCGCGATACATGTGGTACTCGCCACGGTAGATGCATCGCAACGATGAATCGATGACCTTGAAGCACTCGATTGCCTCCTCGAACTCCCATCTCTCAGCCATGCGTAGCTCCCTCGTTGAGCGCGGAATTTTTCGTTGTCCCGGAATTCTGCTGAGCCGGCGCAATCTCCGTGATGAGGATTTTCCTGGTAATCAATGAATCGAGGCTCACGAGATCTCGGCCGTTATCTCGACCGAACTTCGACGTGCACAAACCCTGTAGCGTCCCGCACGTCTGCCACTTCAAGGTAGGCCTGCTTTCTGACGAGCTCGCTAAGCTTCTTGAAGCCGTAGTTTCGAGAGTCGAATGAGGTGTGGTTCTTGCCGATATAGGAGCCCACCGTCGCCAAGCGAGTCCAGCCGCTGTCGCGCGCAGTCTCGCGAATTGCGTGTAACAGCAGCTCCTTCAGGTCTGGGACGTCCGCGAGTACCGGTTGCGTGACAGCCGTCTCGACCGGCTTCTTGAGGACTTCGAAGAAAACAAACTTGTCGCAAGCAGCGATGAATGATTCGGGCGTTTTTCGCTCTCCAAGGCCATAGACGACCTTGCCCGCTTCGCGCATGCGCGTCGCCAGTCGGGTGAAATCGCTGTCGCTCGAAACGATGCAGAAGCCGTCCACATTGCCGGCGTACAGCAGGTCCATCGCATCAATGATGAAGGCGGAGTCCGTGGAGTTCTTACCCTGCGTATAAGCAAACTGCTGGATGGGCTGGATTGCATGGCGATGCAGATGCGCCTTCCAGCCGGTCAGGTTGGTGGTCGTCCAGTCGCCGTATGCACGCTTCACCGTAGCCGTGCCGTACTTCGCGACTTCCTCCAGCAGTTCCTGGACAACGGAAGACGATGCGTTGTCCGCGTCGATCAGAACTGCAAGACGCGTGGAATCGGTATTTGCCAAGGCCTTCCTCCTGTTGGAACATCGTGTCGCAGATCGAGCCGCCTAGTTATTGAAACATAGCCATGACGAAGACATTGACCCGCACCGAGCTCTATGACCTTGTCTGGACCCGTCCGCGCTCTTCACTCGCCAAAGAGCTGGGCATATCTGACGTGGCCATAGGCAAGCTCTGCACTCGGTCTCACATTCCTGGTCCGCCGCCAGGCTATTGGGCAAGGAAAGCTGTCGGCAAGGTGGGGCGACGGCCTCCGCTTCCCGTCCGCCTGCCAGGCCACCCGGTCGAACTATCGTTTGGTGAGCAAAGCTACTACCGCTGGCCAGCGGATGAGGATCTGAATCAGCCGATCGTTGCTCCGGCGTTTGCAGAGCAGGTTGAGGAGCAAGTGGCTGCGGCATTGAAGATCATCGGCAAGGTGGTCGCATGTCGAGATCTGTCGAGCCCACATGGCGCGCTCAAGCGCGTGCTCGATGCCGAAGCTCGGCGCCGGCAAAAGGTTCAGGAGCGTGAGTGGACCTCTTCCTTCGACAAGCCCTACTACGACGGGCCGCAGCACCAACGCCAACTCAGAATCTTCAACAGCATCGCTCGTGCACTCACATCTGTGTCGACCGGACAGGAAGTCTTCACTCACGATGAATGGTTTCAGGGGGTCGGGACCCTGCATTTCCTGAAGATGAATCTCCGGTTCGGGAGCGGAAGGATGGAGCTTCTGATCGTCGAACCCGATGGGCAACACGAGCGAAGAAGGTTGCAGAACTCCAAGAAAGTCGATGCAACGACGCTCAGGCTCGGAACTGAGTCCTGTGCGCTCGGCGCACTTGAATGGATCGACAAGCCGGGCGAGAAACTGGAGAGCCAACTGCCGGCCATCATCGAAGGCTTGCTTAGGCGAGCCGAGCTTTCTATGCGGCACTTTGCTCAGTATGCGTACGAACAGCGGCTCAAGCGTCGTATCGAAATGGAAAGGGAACGTGAAGCCGCAGAGCGCGCCAGAGAAGCTAAGCGCCTGGAAGAGATCGCGACCCAGCGACGGAAGCTGCGGGAACACATCATCGATCTGGGCAGACAACGAAGAATGGCGCTTGATATCCGTGAGATGGTCAATGCAATGGCCGCCCACCCTGAACTGGGACCTGAAGGCAATGCTCGGTTTGACGAATGGGTGCGAGTTGCGCTGGACGTTGCCGATGACATGGACCCGATGAAGCGCCCGCTGCAATTGATCATTGCTGGCACCGACCCTTCTGCGAGCTAAGGGCGCGGATCTCGCGACGGCAATCGCTGGGCTGCGAAGGAGCCGAGGGCCTCCTTCCATTCATGTTGCGGCGAAGCTTTGTCCAAGTCAAGGAAGCTAATAGCTTCGGCAAGCCGCGCGGCAGCGTTCGCTCACTTTCCGGCATTTTTCTTCTCAAATAGCTCGAAATTCTCAAATAGCTGGAAGTTTTCTCAAATAGCGAAACACGGACCAGCCGCCGCCCACCAGCGCCACCGCGCTCGCCGTGTGGTGCGGCGTGGCCGTCGGGCGGCTCATCCAGCGCTCGGGCGCCAGCCGGCCGTCGAGGCTGGCGATGGCTGCGCTCTCCAGTGCCTCGTCCACGTTCATCGGCGGCAGCAGGCCGGCGAAGCGGTGCGCCAGCATCGACTTGCCCGAGCCCGGCTCGCCCACCATGAGCAGGCTGTGGCCACCGGCCGCGGCGATCTCGAGCGCGCGCTTGGCGCCGGTGTGGCCCTTGACGTCGGCCAGGTCGGCATAGCGCGGGGCGCCGTCGCCGGGCGCGGCGCGCACGCGGGTCCAGCCGTCGTCGCTCGCATCGACGGGCCCGCCGCCGCTGGCGACGAACTGGCGCACCACGTCGAGCAGGTGCCGGGCCCCGTATACCTGCGCGCCCGGCACCAGCGCGGCCTCCTGGGCGCTGTCCAGGGGCAGCACCAGCCGCACGGCCGTGCCTTGCGTGTAGGTGGCCACGGCCATCGCGAGCGCGCCACGCACGGGGCGCAGTTCGCCCGACAGCGACAGCTCGCCGGCGAACTCGTGGCCGGCGAGGCGGGCGTTCTCGATCTGCCCGCTGGCCGCGAGGATGCCCAGGGCGATGGGCAGGTCGAAGCGGCCCGAGTCCTTCGGCAGGTCGGCCGGGGCGAGATTCACCACGATCTTCTTGTTGGTCGGAAATTCGAGCCCGGCGTTCTGGATCGCCGAGCGCACGCGCTCGCGCGCCTCCTTGACCTCGGTCTCGGCCAGCCCGACCAGCGTGAAGCTCGGCAGGCCGTTCGCCAGATGCACCTCGACCGTGACGGCTGCGGCCTCCAGGCCGAGCAAGGCGCGGCTTTGCACCAAAGACAGACTCATTTTTCTCCCTCTCCCCAAGTTGGTGCGCCTGCGACGTGCAAGCCCAGGACCGTGCAGCGTGCAAGCGTGTGCAACTGCCGGAAACAGGGCTTGTAACGATTTGGCGCTCATCGCCGGACACCTGCGCCCTCTGGCCGGGGCGGTATTCGTGCAGTTTGGCACGCTCCCTGCTTTGAGGGTGCTCAGGTCCAACAACACACTTGCGAGGAGTTCCCTGATGACGCACCGTACCGCCGCCCAGGCGTTGATCGTTCTGGCCACTGCACTGACCGCCTCGGGCGCCGCCATGGCCCAGGCCGCCGACGCCGCCGCACCGGCGCCCGCGCCCCTGCTCACGGGCAATGTCTCGCTGACCACGAACTACAAGTTCCGCGGCCAGGACCAGGACATGATCGGCAAGAACGACTACGCCAAGACCAAGGGCTTCAAGCCCGCCATCCAGGGCGGCTTCGACTACGCCTTCGGCGACAGCGGCTTCTACATCGGCAACTGGAACTCCAGCGTCAACTGGCTCAAGGGCAACAGCATCGAGAGCGACCTGTACGGCGGCTACAAGTTCAAGGCCGGCCCGGTCGACATGGACGTGGGTGCGCTCACCTACATCTACCCGGGCAACTCGGTGGGCAACACCACCGAGCTGTACGTGGGCGCCACCTACGCCAACGACAGCTTCGGCTCGTTCACGGCCAAGTACTCGCACACGGTGTCCAAGGACTACTTCGGCTACGCCGGTGCCAAGACCGGCTCGGGCCTGAAGGGCCGCAACACCGGCTACCTGAACCTCGCCTACAGCAAGGAGATCGTGCCCAAGGTCACGCTCAAGGCCGCCGTCGGCTTCACCAACATGTCCAGCGACATCCGCAGCCTGGGCTACAAGAGCTACGTGGACTACAACATCGGCGCCACCTACGACTTCGGCAGCGGCCTGACGCTCACGGGCTCGGTGCAGGGCGCCAACAAGAAGGCCAACTACCAGGTCGTGGCCTACCCGGGCATCGAGATCCCCGACTTCGGCACCTTCGGCACCACCTACTACTCGCCCAACAAGGCACGTTTCATCCTCACGCTGACGAAGACGCTGTAATCGACACAACAACCAGGCGCGGCCCACGTTGCCGCGCCGCCTTTCATCCATCCAGAAGGAGCAACTCATCATGAAGCTGGTCACAGCCATCATCAAACCGTTCAAGCTCGACGAGGTGCGCGAAGCGCTCTCGGCCATCGGCGTGCAGGGCATCACCGTCACGGAAGTGAAGGGCTTCGGTCGCCAGAAGGGCCACACCGAGCTGTACCGCGGCGCCGAGTACGTGGTCGACTTCCTGCCCAAGGTGAAGATCGAGGCGGCCATCTCCGACGAGCTGGTCGACCGCGTGATCGAGGCGGTGGAAGGCGCCGCGCGCACCGGGAAGATCGGCGACGGCAAGATCTTTGTCTACAACCTCGAGCAGGTCGTGCGCATCCGCACCGGCGAAACGGGCCGTGAAGCCCTCTGATCGAGTCCTGGCCCGAAAGAACAACGACTATGAAAAAACTTCTTGTCTCTCTTGCGCTCGGCTTGAGCGTCTTCGTTGCCGGTACTTCGGCGCTGGCCCAGGCACCCGCCGCCACCCCTGAGGCACCGGCTGCATCGGCACCTGCTGCACCTGCCGCTGCTGCGCCCGCTCCTGCAGCGGCTGCGGCACCCGCTGCTGCCGAAGCTGCGCCCGCCGCACCGGCCGCTGCTCCCGCGCCCAAGGTCGACTCCGGCGACACCGCCTGGATGCTCACCTCGACCCTGCTCGTGATCCTGATGACCATTCCCGGCCTGGCGCTGTTCTACGGCGGCCTGGGCCGTTCCAAGAACATGCTGTCGGTGCTGATGCAGGTCTTCGTGATCTTCTCGCTCATCAGCCTGCTGTGGGCCATCTACGGCTACAGCCTGGCCTTCACGGGCGACGGCAACTTCTTCGGAAGCTTCGACAAGATCTTCATGAAGGGCATCACGCAGGAAACCTTCGGCGCGCTGACCACGATCCCCGAATACGTGTTCTTCGCCTTCCAGGGCACCTTCGCGGCCATCACCGTGGCGCTGATCGTCGGCGCCTTCGCGGAACGCGCCAAGTTCTCGGCCGTGCTGCTGTTCTCGGTGATCTGGTTCACCTTCAGCTACGTGCCCATGGCCCACATCGTGTGGGGCGGCGGCCTGCTGGGCAAGGACGGCGCGCTGGACTTCGCCGGCGGCACCGTGGTGCACATCAACGCCGGTATCGCCGGCCTGGTCGGTGCCTACATGGTCGGCAAGCGCGTGGGCTACGGCAAGGAAGCCTTCACGCCGCACTCGCTCACGCTCACCATGGTCGGCGCCTCGCTGCTGTGGGTCGGCTGGTTCGGCTTCAACGCCGGCTCGGCAGGTGCGGCCAACGCCGCCGCCGGCCTGGCCTTCGTGAACACGGTGCTCGCCACCGCCGCCGCGGCCCTGTCGTGGATCCTGGGTGAGAGCCTGCACAAGGGCAAGGCCTCGATGCTGGGCGCCGCATCCGGTGCCGTGGCCGGCCTCGTGGCCGTCACGCCCGCCGCCGGTTTCGTCGGCCCGATGGGCTCGATCGTGATGGGCCTGCTGGCCGGCCTGGTCTGCCTGTGGGGCGTGGGCGGTCTCAAGCGCATGCTCGGCGCGGACGACGCGTTCGACGTGTTCGGCGTGCACGGCGTGGGCGGCATCCTGGGTGCCATCCTGACCGGCGTGTTCGCTGCCAAGGGCCTGGGCGGCACCGGCGGCCTGACCCCCGACACCTTCTCGATGGGCGCGCAGGTCTGGATCCAGGTCAAGAGCGTGCTGTTCACCATCGTGTGGTCCGGCGTGGTCGCGTTCATCGCCTACAAGATCGCCGACCTGACCCTGGGCCTGCGTGTGTCGGAAGAAGAAGAGCGCGAAGGCCTCGACATCTCGTCCCACGGCGAAACGGCTTACAACCGCTGATTCGCACACAGACAGCGGGTGGCCCGGCACGGCGCCGGCCCCCGCTCCTCCAAGACCACCACCACCCTTTTCGATACAAAGAAGAACAACAGCTCCCGGTTTTTTCAGGCGAGTCTCCTTTGGATGTTCAGCCCGCGAGCGCTTCGGCGTCAGCGGGCTTTTTTTTGCCCGCGGCCCGCGTGGCCGGGGGCACAATCGCCCCACCATGTGGACCTCCATCGAAGACAGCCTCTGCGAGCTGGGTGAATCACCGTTCTGGCATCCGCACGAACGCGCGCTCTACTGGCTCGACATTCCGGGCCGCGCCGTGCTGCGCACGCGCGGCGAGATCGGTTCGCCCACGGCCACGGTCGAGCGATGGGCCTTGCCCACCGAACCCGGCTGCATGGCGCCGGCACGCACGGGCGGCCTCGTGATCGCGCTGCGCGACGGCATCTACCGGGCCCGCGAGTGGGGCGGCAGCCTCGTCGCGATGGCGCGCGCGGAGCACGACGTGCGCACCATGCGCTTCAACGACGGCAAGTGCGACGCACTCGGCCGCTTCTGGGCCGGCTCGCTCAACGAGATCAAGGACCGCGCCAACGCCGCGCTCTACTGCTTCGACGCACGCCCGGGCGACGTCTCGCCCACCATCACGTCGATGCTGGAACACGTCACCACCGCCAACGGCCTGGCGTTCTCGCCCGACAACCGCACCCTGTACTGGGCCGACACCGCCGCGCACGTGGTGCGCGCCTGGGACTGGGACGCCGAGGCCAACACGCTGTCGCATGCGCGCGTGTTCCAGCAGTTCGACCCCAAGCCCGCGGGCTGGGTACCCAGCACGCCCACGCATTACGACGGCCGTCCCGACGGCGCCACCGTCGACGCCGCCGGCCACTACTGGGTCGCGATGTTCGAAGGCGCGCAGCTGCTGCGCTTTGCGCCCACGGGCGAGCGCGTGGCGGCCATCGCGGTGCCGGTGCAGTGCCCGACCATGCCCTGCTTCGGCGGCGACGACCTGCGCACCCTGTTCGTCACCAGCGGGCGCAAGGGCCGTCCGGCCGACGAGCTGGTGCAGCGCCCGGCCTCGGGCACCGTGCTCTCGATGCGCGTCGACACGCCGGGCCTGCCCGTGAATTTCTTCGAAGACTGAGTCGGGCCGCTGCCGAGGATGGCCCTGCACCACATCCCCCCGATCCAATGCCTGCTGACCTTCGAGGCCGTTGCGCGCCTGCGGCATGCGGGCCGCGCGGCCGACGAGCTGTGCGTGACGGCCAGCGCCGTGAGCCACCGCATCCGCCAGCTCGAGGCGCACGTGGGCTTCAAGCTCTTCGGGCGCAGCGACTTCAGCCTCACGGCCGACGGCGCGGCCTACCTGGCGAACGTGCGCGTCGGCCTGGCCGCGCTGCAGCAGGCCACGCCCGGCAGCCGTGACGCGGCGCTGCGCGCACCGCGCCTGAGCGTGGCCGTCACGCCGACCTTCAGCCGCCAGTTCCTGATGCCGCGGCTGGAGCTCTTTCGCAACATCTACCCCGACATCGAGCTGGCGCTGCATGTGTCGATCCCGCTGCTCGACGTCACGGCCGAGCAGACCGACCTGCAGGTGCGCTACGGCATCGGCGCGTACGCCGACTGCGAGCACCGCCTGCTCATCGCCGAGGACGTGGTGCCCGCCTGCAGCCCGAGCTACCTGAACGAGTTCGGGCCCTTCGACGGCTTTCGCACCGCGGCCGAGATCGCCAGCGCGCGGCTGATCCGCAGCCCGCTCGAGCCCTGGGGCACCTGGTTCGCGAGCTGCGGCATCGACCAGCCCGAGCCGCACCTGGGCGCGCAGTTCAACGACCTGGGCCTGGTCTACGACGCGGCCGCCAGCGGCTTCGGCGTGGCGCTGGTGCGACAGAAACTGGGCGCCGCCTGGTTCGAATCGGGCCGGCTGGTGGCGCTGTCGGAACGGCCCGTGCCCTCGCCGCACCGCCACTACATCTGCTGGCAGCCGGGCACGCTGGAGCGCTGGGAGTGCCCGGCCTTCGTCGACTGGATCGTTCAGACGCTGCACTGACCGACACGCCGGCCCGACAAATTTTTATCAAGGTCCGGGCAAAAAACCTTCAATCCGGACGGCGCGCTTCTCCCTAGAGTGCGGGGCACAACAACAGCCTCCCCGGAGACAACGCATGACCTGGCAGCAGATCTACGACCCGTTCGGCAACATGATCATTTCCACCGCGCTCGCCGCGATCCCGGTGGTGGTGATGCTTGCGTGCCTCGGCTTCTTCCACATCAAGGCCCACATCGCCGCCGGCCTGGGCCTGCTGGCGGCGCTGGCCGTCGCCGTGTTCGCCTACGGCATGCCGGCCGAGATGGCCGGGCGCGCCGCGCTCTTCGGCGGCTTCACGGGCCTGCTGCCGATCGGCTGGATCGTGCTGAACATCATCTTCCTGCAGCAGCTGGCCGAACAGAACGGCAGCTTCAAGGTGCTGCAGGACTCGCTCTCGGGCATCACCGAAGACCGCCGCATCCAGCTCTTGCTGATCGCCTTCTGCTTCGGCGCCTTCTTCGAGGGCGCGGCGGGCTTCGGCACGCCGGTGGCGGTCACGGCCGGCATCCTGATCGGCCTGGGCTTCTCGCCGCTGGCCGCCTCGGGCCTCTCGCTGATCGCCAACACCGCGCCGGTCGCCTTCGGCGCGCTCGGCACGCCGGTGATCACGCTGGCCAAGGTGCACGGCTACGACCTGATGGAAGTCACCGCGATGATCGGCCGGCAGCTGCCGTTCTTCTCGCTGCTGGTGCCGTTCTGGCTGGTCTGGGCCTTCGCCGGACGCAAGGCCATGATGGAAGTCTGGCCCGCCATCCTGGTCACCGGGGTGTCGTTCGCGGTGCCGCAGTACCTGGTGTCGAACTTCATCGGCCCCGAGCTGGTCGACATCATCGCGGCCATCGTGTCGATGGCCAGCCTGGTGCTGTTCCTGCGCGTGTGGCAGCCGAAGAACGTGTGGCGCTCGCCCTCGCTGCGCGGCAAGGACGTGAGCGCGCACGAGGCCAAGCCGCCGGCCGCCATCGTCGTGCACAGCCGCGAGGCGCTGGTGCGCGCGTGGATGCCCTGGGTGATCCTCTCGGTGTTCGTCTTCATCTGGGGCCTGCCGGCGGTGAAGACCGCGCTCAACGGCGTCTTCGCGCCCTCGTTCCCGATGGGCGGGCTGCACAACCTGATCGAGAAGATGCCGCCGGTGGTCACCGCGCCCACCAAGGAAGGCGCGGTGTACGTGCTGAACCTGCTGTCGGCCACGGGCACCGGCATCCTCTTGTCGGCGATCGTGAGTGCGCTGTTCATGAAGTACAACCCGGTCGAGATCGTGCGCACCTTCGTGCGCACGCTCTGGATGGTGCGCTACTCGCTCATGACCATCGTGCTGATGCTCGCACTGGGCACGCTCACGCGCTACTCGGGCACCGACACCACGCTGGGCCTGGCGTTCGCCAACACCGGCGTGTTCTATCCCTTCTTCGGCACGCTCATGGGCTGGATCGGCGTGGCCATGACCGGCTCCGACACGGCCTCGAACGTGCTGTTCGGCGGCATGCAGAAGGTCGCGGCCGAGCAGCTGGGCCTGGCGCCCAACCTCATGGGCGCGGCCAACAGCTCGGGCGGCGTGATGGGTAAGATGATCGACGCCCAGTCGATCGTGGTGGCCTCCACCGCCACGCGGTGGTTCAATCACGAAGGCGACATCCTGCGCTACGTGTTCTTCCACTCGATCGCGCTGGCCTCGCTGGTCGGCCTGTACGTGACGCTGCAGGCCTATGTGTGGCCATTCACCCTGATGGTCGTCCGCTGAAAGTTGTTCCCGCCATGAATGCTCCCGTCACGACCGACCAGCACGCGCAGCTGTCGAAGGCGGAGCGCCAGGCGCAGGTGGTGCGGGCGCTGCAGGCGCACCTGCCCGCGCATGCGCTCATCTGGCACGCCGAAGACACCACGCCCTACGAGTGCGACGGCCTCACGGCCTACCGCCAGCGCCCGCTGGTGGTGGCCCTGCCCGAGACCGAGGCGCAGGTGGCCGCCGTGCTGCGCGCCTGCCATGCGCTGGCCGTGCCCGTGGTGGCGCGCGGCGCCGGCACCGGGCTCTCGGGCGGCGCCATGCCGCACGCGCTGGGCGTGACGCTGTCGCTGGCCAAGTTCAACCGCATCCTGAAGGTCGACCCCGTGAGCCGCACGGCCGTCGTGCAGTGCGGCGTGCGCAACCTCGCGATCAGCGAGGCCGCCGCGCCCTTCAACCTGTACTACGCGCCCGATCCGTCGAGCCAGATCGCCTGCACCATCGGCGGGAACGTGGCCGAGAACTCGGGCGGCGTGCACTGCCTGAAGTACGGCCTCACGCTGCACAACGTGCTGCGCGTGCGCGGCTTCACGGCCGAGGGCGAGCCCATCGAGTTCGGCGGCGAAGCGCTCGATGCGCCGGGGCTCGACCTGCTCGCTCTGGCCATCGGCAGCGAAGGCATGCTGGCCGTGACCACCGAGGTCACGGTGAAGCTCGTGCCCAAGCCGCAGCTGGCGCGCTGCATCATGGCCAGCTTCGACGACGTGCGCAAAGCCGGCGACGCGGTCGCGGCGGTGATCGCGGCGGGCATCATTCCGGCCGGCCTGGAGATGATGGACAAGCCCATGACCGCGGCCGTCGAAGACTTCGTGCACGCGGGCTACGACCTCGACGCCGCCGCCATCCTGCTGTGCGAGTCGGACGGCACGCCCGAAGAGGTCGAAGAAGAAATCGGCCGCATGACCGAGGTGCTGCGTGGCTGCGGCGCCACCGCCATCGCGGTGAGCACCAGCGAAGACGAGCGCATGAAATTCTGGAGCGGCCGCAAGAACGCCTTTCCGGCGTCGGGCCGCATCAGCCCCGACTACATGTGCCTGGATTCGACCATCCCGCGCAAGCGGCTCGCCGACATCCTGCTGGCGATCCAGGAGATGGAGAAAAAATACAACCTGCGCTGCTGCAACGTGTTCCACGCGGGCGACGGCAACCTGCACCCGCTGGTGCTGTTCGATGCCAACGACCCCGACGAGCTGCACCGCTGCGAGCTGTTCGGCGCCGACATCCTCGAGACCAGCGTCGCCATGGGCGGCACCGTCTCGGGCGAGCATGGCGTGGGCGTGGAAAAGCTCAACAGCATGTGCGTGCAGTTCACCGCGGCCGAGAACGAGCAGATGTTCGGCATCAAGCGCGCCTTCGACCCCGCCGGGCTGCTCAACCCCGGCAAGGTGATTCCCACGCTGCAGCGCTGCGCCGAGTACGGCAAAGAGGTGGTACGCGGCGGCCGGCTGGCGCATCCCGACCTGCCGAGATTCTGAGAGCTTCATGAACACGGATACCGCCTTCCAGCAGGTCGTCGAGCGCGTCCGCGCCGCCGCGGCCGATGCCACATCGCTGCGCCTGCGCGGCGGTGGCACCAAGGATTTTTATGGCCAGCCACCGCGCGGCGAGCTGCTCGACCTGCGCGCGCTCAGCGGCATCACGAGCTACGAGCCGAGCGAACTGGTCGTCACCGTGCGCGCCGGCACGCCGCTGGCCGAGCTCGAGGCCGCACTCGCCGAACAAGGCCAGTGCCTGCCGTTCGAGCCGCCGTGCTTCGATGCCGGCGGAACAGTGGGCGGCATGGTCGCCGCCGGCCTCAGCGGCCCGTCGCGCGCCAGCGTGGGCGCGGTGCGCGACTACGTGCTCGGCGCCACGCTCGTCAATGGCCGCGCCGAGGTGCTGAGCTTTGGTGGCCAGGTGATGAAGAACGTCGCCGGCTACGACGTCTCGCGCGTGCTGGCGGGCTCGCTCGGCACGCTGGGCGTGATCGCCGAAGTGAGTCTCAAGGTGCTGCCCGTGGCGCCCGCCGAGGCCACGCTCGCCTTCGCCTGCAGCCAGGCCGATGCGCTGCGCTTGCTCAACGAGTGGGGCGGGCGCCCGCTGCCGCTGAACGCGAGCAGCTGGTTCGAGCACGCGCCCGGCGCGGGCGTGCTGCGCCTGCGGCTGCGCGGCGCCGTGGCGGCCGTCGAAGCCGCCTGCGCGCAGCTCGGCGGCGAACGCCAGGACCCGGTGCGCGCGGCCGCCGGCTGGGCTGCGCTGCGCGACCAGCGCATGCCGTGGTTCGCGCTCGATGCCGACGGTCCGCTGGCGCTGTGGCGGTTGTCGGTGCCGCAGACCGCGCCGGTGATCGCCATCGAGGGCTGCGCCGCGCCGCTGGTCGAATGGCACGGCGGGCAGCGCTGGTACCTCGCGCCGCCCGCACAGGCCGCGCGCCTGCGCGAAGCCGCGCGTGTCGCCGGTGGCCATGCCACGCTGTTCCGCGTGCCCGCGGCGCAAGCGGCTGATTGCGAGGTGCCGCGCTTCGATGCATTGAGCGCGCCGGTGGCACGCATCCATCGCGCGCTGATGCAGGAGTTCGATCCGCACGGGGTCTTCGACCGTGGCCGGCTCTTCGCAGGCGATCAATAAAAAAAGAAACGACACCACCCCGCGATGCAAACCGAACTAGCCCCCGAATTCCGCGACACCGACGCGGGCCGCGAAGCCGAAGCCATCCTGCGCAAGTGCGTGCACTGCGGCTTCTGCACCGCCACCTGCCCGACCTACCAGCTGCTCGGCGACGAGCTCGACGGGCCGCGCGGGCGCATCTACCTCATCAAGCAGGTGCTCGAAGGCCATGCGCCCACGCGCAGCACGCAGCTGCACCTGGACCGCTGCCTGACCTGCCGCAACTGCGAGAGCACCTGCCCGAGCGGCGTGCAGTACGGGAACCTGGTCGACATCGGCCGCAAGATCGTCGACGAGAAAGTGCCGCGCCCCGCCATGGAGTCGGCCACGCGCTGGCTGCTGAAGGAAGCGCTGCCGTCGCCGCTGTTCGGCCCCGCGATGAAGCTCGGCCAATCCGTGCGCGGCCTGCTGCCCGAAGCACTGAAGGCCAAGGTGCCCGCCCAGCAGGACGCCGGCCGCTGGCCCACCGCCACGCATGCGCGCAAGGTGCTGATGCTCGCGGGCTGCGTGCAGCCGTCGATGGCCCCGAACATCAACAGCGCCACCGCGCGCGTGCTCGACGCGGCCGGCATCCAGGCCGTGATGGCGCCCAAGGCGGGCTGCTGCGGCGCCGTGAAGTTCCACCTCAACGACCAGGAGGGCGGCAAGGCGCAGATGCGCGCCAACATCGACGCATGGTGGCCCTTCGTCGAAGGCAACGAGGTCGAGGCGATCGTGATGAACGCCTCGGGCTGCGGCGTCACCGTGCGCGAGTACGGCCACCTGCTGCAGCACGACGCGGCCTATGCCGCCAAGGCCGCGCGCATCAGCGCCCTCACGCGCGACCTGAGCGAGCTGCTGCCCGAGCTCGTGCCCGCGCTGCAGGGCCGCGTGCGCGCGCCCGAAGGCGTGGTCGCCTACCACCCGCCCTGCACGCTGCAGCACGGCCAGAAGCTGCGCGGCGGCGTCGAGACGCACCTGCGCGCGCTGGGCTTCGACGTGCGCGTGGCCATGAACGAATCGCACCTGTGCTGCGGCTCGGCCGGCACGTATTCGGTGCTGCAGCCCGAGCTGGCCTACCCGCTGCGCGACCGCAAGCTCGGCCACCTGAAGCAGCTGCAGCCCACGACCATCGCCTCGGCCAACATCGGCTGCATCACGCACCTGCAAAGCGGCAGCGGCGACACGCCCGTGCGGCACTGGGTCGAGCTGCTCGACGCGGCGCTGCAGACGCCCGCAGGGTAGGGCGCGCGCGCACGGCAGGGCACGCTGCCGTCCGACGTGCGCACCGCGCGTTCGGGGCGCATCATGGCGAGCCGAAGACGCTGCAAGGAGTTCGTGCCATGTCTTTCGTTTCTGCATTTCCGCTGCGCCGTGCGTTGCTGGCCGCCGCCTGCATCGCAGGCACCGTCGCCGCGCAGGCGCAGCAGCCGCCGTCGGCCCTGCCGCCCTGGCAGGGCATCGGCGCCACGCGCTATGTGTGCGGCGGCATCGGCTCCGACGAGTCGGACGCCATGCGCGCCGCCATGAAGAACCACCCGCTGTCGCTGCTGTTCGCGCGCGCCGACGGCGCCTACCTGGCCAACCTGAACGTCGCGATCAAGGGCGGCGACGCGAATTCGTCCGCCGCCATGGCCTTCACCGCCACCGGCCCGGTGTGCCTCATCGACCTGCCGGCGGGGCGCTACGTGATCGACGTGAGCACCTCGACAGGTGAAACCAAGAGCCAGACCGTGACGGTCGGCGGCGCGCCGAAGAGCGCCGATTTCCGCTTCTGAACTCAGCCGGCGGCCAGCGCCGCTTCGATGTCGCGCGTGAGCGAAGCCGGCGTGTCCAGCGGCGCATAGCGCTTGAGCACCGCGCCGTCGCGCCCCACGAGGAACTTGGTGAAGTTCCACTTGATGGCCGTGCTGCCCAGCAGGCCCGGCTTTTCCTTGGTGAGCCACTGGTACAGCGGCAGCGCGTTGCTGCCGTTGACGTCGATCTTCTCCATCATCGGGAAGCTCACGCCGTAGTTGGTCATGCAGAAGGCGCCGATTTCCTCGTTGGTGCCCGGGTCCTGCCCGCCGAACTGGTTGGAGGGAAAGCCCAGCACCGCGAGGCCCTGGCTGGCGTACTTTTCGTGCAGCGCTTCCAGGCCTTCGAACTGCGGCGTGAAGCCGCAATTGCTCGCCGTGTTGACGATCAGCAGCACCTTGCCGCGGAAGGTCGAGAGCTTCACCGGCTTGCCGTCGATGCGGGTGGCCTGGAAGTCGTAGACGCTGGTCATGGAGAGAGCTCCTCAGGTGGACGCGGAAACGCCATCATCGCGCGCGGGCGGGGTTCGCGCAAACGCCGACCACACCGCGCCCAGCACGATCAGCGCGCCGCCGACGAGGATGCGCGAGTTCATGGTGGACGCGCCCAGCGCCACCGACGAGACGCTGGCGAACAGCACTTCCGACAGCATGATCACCGAGGTGGCGCTGGCCGCGAGCTTGGGCGCGCCGTACTGCAGGCACACGTTGGCGACGATGAAGCCCGTGCCGAGCAGCGCGGCCCAGCCCAGCCAGCCGTGCGAGGCGAGCAGCGGTGAATCGATGCCGCCGAACGCGGTGCCGCTCACCGCGCCGACGCCCGCCACCACCGTGCAGCCCCAGAACATGGCCAGCGCGCGCGACTCGCCCGGCGCATGGCGCAGGTGGCGCAGCACGATGTTGGTCACGGCAAAGCCGAAGCCCGCCGCCACGCCCAGCCAGTCGGGCAGGCTCGAGGGCACGGGCCAGTCGGTGCCCGGCGCCTTCAGCACCACCACCACACCGGTGAGCGCCAGCGCCACGCGCATCAGCGCGCCGCCCGTGGGCCGCTCGCCCAGCAGCAACCAGGCCAGCAGCACGCTCCACAGCGGCATCAGGTAGAACAGCAGCACCACGCGCACCACGTCGCCCTGCGTCACGGCCCAGTTGAAACCCACGTTGGTGAAGCCCGCCGCCAGGCCCAGCGCCGCCAGCATCGGGAACGCGGCGAAGGCCTTCCAGGCGTGCCGGCGCACGAGGCCCATCGCCGTGGCGATGACGAGGTAGATCAGGCAGGTGGTCCACAGCGGATGCAGGCCGTGGCTGGCGATCTGGCGAAAGGGAATCCAGGACACGCCCCACACGAAGGCGTTGAACATCAGGGCGAGGGCGGGCATGGGGCGTTGGAGTGGGGGCGCTCGGCGCGCCGGCCATTGCACCAACGCGGTCGCGCGAAATCAGTGGTGCTTGTCGCTGCGGGCGATCGCGAGGAGGTGCTCGACTTCCTCAGGATACTTCTTGAGGTTGTTCTCGTGCCAGCGCTTGATGATCCACATGCAGCCCGCCACCACGAGGCCGAAGGCGCTGATGGCACCGTAGGCCGACAGGCCCAGGCCCGTGCACACGCTGTAGAAGCCGCCCAGCAGAAGGATGCAGGCCTGCTCGTTGAAGTTCTGCACGGCAATGGAGCGGCCCGCGCCCATCAGGTTGTGGCCGCGGTGCTGCAGCAGCGCATTCATCGGCACCACCAGGAAGCCGCCCAGGCCGCCCAGGATGATCAGGAACGGCACCGCCAGCCAGACGTTGCCGATGAAGTTCATGCAGATCACCATCAGGCCCATCGCGATGCCCATCGGGATCACGCGCGTGGCCATGTCCAGCCGCATGTACATCGAGGCCACGATGGCGCCCACCGCGGTGCCGATGGTGACCACGCCGGTCAGCGCCGAGGCCTGGGTGGTGTTGTATTCGAGCGCCACGGCGGCCCAGGCCAGCACGATGTACTTGAGGTTGCCGCCCGCGCCCCAGAACAGCGTGGTGGTCGCCAGCGAGATCTGGCCCAGTCGGTCGCGCCACAGGCGGGCGTTGCAATGCCAGAAGTCGGGCAGCAGGCCGGCCAGGTTGCGCACCATGCTCTGCGCGGGGTTGGAGCGCAGCGGGCGCATCTCGACGCCGGTGTGCGGGATACGGGTGTTGAACCAGGCCGCGAGCACGTAGACGAAGATCAGCACCGCAATGGCGGCTTCGGCCGGCGAGTCGATGCCGGTGTCGATGAACGGCAGGTCGATGAGCAGCAGCTGGCTGGACACCGCATGGCCCACCAGCATGCCGCCGAGCACGATGCCCAGCAGGATCGAGGCGATGGTCAGCCCTTCGATCCAGCCGTTGGCCTTGACCAGCTGCGACGACGGCAGCAACTCGGTGAGGATGCCGTACTTGGCCGGCGAGTAGGCCGCGGCGCCCAGGCCCACGATGGAATACGACAGCAGCGGGTGCGAGCCGAACAGCATCATCAGGCAGCCCACGACCTTGATCGCGTTGCTGATGAACATCACCTTGCCCTTGGGCAGCGCGTCGGCAAAGGCGCCCACCAGCGGGGCCAGCACCACATAGAAGACCGCGAAGATCGGCACCAGGGCGGCCCGCTGCCATTCGGGGGCGCCCGAACTTCGCATGAGATCGACGGCAACGACGAAAAGCGCTTGGTCGGCCAGCGACGAAAAGAACTGGGCCGACATGATCGTGTAAAAACCGCGCTTCATCGATGGGCTGGCTGGCCAGAGGGTCTGCTGGCGGTAGTGAAAAAGTGTCGCGTCAGGCGCGAATGGGCGGTTATAGCATGGGGGTACGACGCGAATTCAGGCATCCCCACGGGATTCGACCCCATTCCCGAAGATGCTAAAACGTGGTCTGAAACCACCCCAACACCCGCCATGCCGCGCCCCATTCTCGCCACCGTCCACACCGCCGCCCTGCGCCACAACCTCGACCGCGCCCGCCGCTCGGCCGTCGACGCCCGTGTCTGGGCCGTGGTCAAGGCCAACGCCTACGGGCACGGCATCGAGCGTGTCTTCGAGGGCCTGCGCGGCGCCGACGGCTTTGCGCTGCTCGACCTGGCCGAAGCCGAGCGCGTGCGCGCGCTGGGCTGGCGCGGCCCGGTGCTGCTGCTCGAAGGCGTGTTCGACGCGCGCGACCTGGAGCTGTGCTCGCGGCTGGACCTGTGGCATTCGGTGCACTGCGACGAGCAGATCGACATGCTCGCGGCCCACAAGACCCTCAAGCCGCAGCGCGTGTTCCTGAAGATGAACTCCGGCATGAACCGCCTGGGCTTCTCGCCCGAGCGCTTCGGCTCGGCCTGGACGCGCCTGAACGCGCTCCCGCAGGTCGACGAGATCTCGCTCATGACGCACTTCAGCGACGCCGACGGCCCGCGCGGCATCGAGCACCAGCTCGAGGTGTTCGAGCGCGCCACGCGCGACCTGCCCGGCGAGCGCTCCATTGCCAACAGCGCCGCCACGCTGCGCCATGCGCCGCGCACGCGCGGCGACTGGGTGCGCCCCGGCATCGTGCTGTACGGCAGCGCCCCCGACTTCCCCGAGCACGACGCGGCGCACTGGCAGCTGCAGCCGACCATGACGCTGTCGACCCGGCTCATCTCGGTGCAGACGCTGAAGGCCGGCGACACCATCGGCTACGGCTCGCGCTTCGCGGCCGAGGGCCCGCTCACCATTGGCATCGCGGCGGTCGGCTATGCCGACGGCTACCCGCGCCACTGCGACACCGGCACCCCGGTGCTCGTGAACGGCGTGCGCACCCGCATGGTGGGCCGCGTGAGCATGGACATGATCACCGTCGACCTCACGCCCGTGCCCGATGCCGCCTTCGGCGCCGAGGTCACGCTGTGGGGCCGCTCGGCCCTGACCGGCGCGGTGCTGCCCATCGACGAGGTGGCGCAGGCCGCCGGCACCGTCGGCTACGAACTCATGTGCGCGGTCGCGCCGCGGGTGCCTTTCGCACCCGCCGACGAATGACGTGAAGGTTCTTTCCAACTGGCGCTCCGTGCGCCTGTGGGAAACCCAGGTCGAACGCGACCTGCACCGCGATCACAGCCTGCGCACGCACGGCCTGCTGATCGGCACTTTCACGCTGCTGCTGATGTGGGGCGTGTCGGCGCTGCAGATGCACCTGCTGCATGTCGAGTCGCTGGCCGTGCGCTACCTCGTCACGCTGGGCGTGGGCTATGTCGGGTATCTGTGCGTGCTGCGCTGGTGGGCGCAACGGCTGGTGGAGCGGCGCACCGAGTTCGAGCCGCCCGATGAGGACCTGGATATTCGCTCCGACGGCTCGGACGATCACGGGGGCGCGACCGACGCCGCCGACGGCACCAGCGCGCTCTCCGACGTGGCCAGCGGCGCGCTCGACGCCGCGGGCGGCGCCGACGAAGGCGCGATCATCGTCGTGCCGGTGCTCGCCATCTTCCTGCTGTGCGTGGCCGTCGTGCTCGGCGCGGGCTCGCTGGTGCTGCTGTACTTCAGCTGGGACGCGCTGCTGGCCGTGGCGATCGAAGTCGCCTTCTCCTACGTGTCGGCCCGCGCCGCCGTGCGCGTGGCGCGTGAAGGCTGGCTCATGGCGGCGGTGCGGCTCACCTGGAAGCCGCTGCTGGGCGCCGTGGTCTGCGCGGTGGCGCTGGGCGCGCTCATCGATCACTTCATGCCGCAGGTCCACTCGCTGCCCGAGGCCGTGCGCGTGCTCACGGGGAAGGCACCGCGCTGAGCAGGTGCTCGACCAGCACCCGGCACTTGGGCGGCAGGTAGCGGCTGGGCGGGTACATCAGCCATGCGTGCCCCTGGTAGCTGCCCTGCAGCGCCCAGTCGGGCAGCACGCGCACCACGTGGCCGTCGTCCAGCGCCTCGCGCGCCGTGAAGGCCGGCACGCAGGCCACGCCCAGGTCCGCGAGCGCGCCGTCGAGCCGCATCTCGCTGTGGTTGCAGACATAGCGGCCGTCCACCACCACCTCGACCTCGTCTTCACCGTCTTTTCGAAAGCGCCAGTGGTTGTCGCGCTCGTGCTCGCCCAGCGACAGGCAGCTGTGCGCGCGCAGGTCGTGCGGGTGCGCGATGGCGCCGTGGCGTGCCAGGTAGGCCGGCGTGGCGCACAGGATGTGCTCGACCGCCATCAGCCGCCGCGCCACCAGCCCCTCGGGCGGCGCCGTGGTCAGCCGCACCACGAGGTCGACGCCTTCGCGGATCGGGTCGATGTCGCGGTCGGCCACGACCAGCTGCACGTCCACTTCCGGATAGGCGCGCAGGAAGTCGAGCAGGTGCGGGTGCAGCACGCGCCGCGCAAAGGCCTTCGGCGCGCTCAGGCGCACCCGGCCGGCCGGCGTGCGCGCGAACTGCGCGCCGATGTCCATTGCGCCCTGCGCCGCCGCCACCAGCTCGCGGCAGCGCGCAAAGGCTTCGGCGCCGGGCTCCGTGAGCCGCAGCTGGCGCGTGGTGCGCTGCAGCAGCTGCACGCCGATCTCCTGTTCGAGCCGCTTCACCTGCCGGCTCGCGGCCGAGGGCGTGATGCCCAGCAGGTCGGCCGCGGCCGAGAAGCTGCCCAGTTCGGCGACCCGCACGAAGGTGACCATCTCGGGCAGCACCTTGAGAAATGAATTCGTTCCGACCACGCAAGAGTCCTGTTCCGGCCGACGGCTGTGCGGCCCTGGTGCCGCCCGGAACAATGCGCCTTCTCTTCTTCTTTCAGGCGCCCCGGGCCGCGGGCAGACAGTATGGATTCAAAGGCGTTGCAAGGTGCGGTCCCGGCGGGGCGCGGGTCGTGGACGGCCGGCTTCGGCCCCGCCGAGTTCATGCTGCTGCTCGTGGCGGCGGTCTGGGGCGGCAGCTACGCGGTGGCCAAGCAGGCGACGCAGCAGCTGCCCGTGCTCGAGTTCGTCGCGCTGCGCTTCGGCCTCACCTTTCTCGTGCTGCTGCCCGCGCTGCGGCCGCTGTGGCGTGACCCGCAGTGGCGCCAGGGGCTCGCCGTGGGCGGCCTGCTGGGCGCCAACCTGCTCGCCATCTTCCTGTGCGAGACCTTCGGCGTCTCGCTGACCCTGGCAAGCAACGCCGCCTTCCTCATCAGCCTGTGCGTGGCGATCACGCCGTTCGTCGAATGGTGGCTGCTGGGCCGGCGGCCCGCGCGGCGCGTCTTCTGGGCGGCCGGGCTCTCGGCCATGGGCGCGGCCCTGCTGTCGGCGCCCTCGCTTGCCGACCTGTCGATGGGGTGGGGCGATGCGCTCATGTTGGTTGCCGCCTTCCTGCGCGCCGTCATGGTGTGCCTCACGCGCCGCCTGGCGGGCCGCCACAACCTGCCGGCGCTCACGCTGACGGCCGTGCAGTCGGGCGTGATGGCGCTGGGCGCGGCGGCGCTGTCGCTGCTGGCCGCGTCGGGTGGGCGCGCCTGGCACCTGCCGCCCGCCGCGGCCGGCTTCTGGTGGGGCATGGCCTACCTCGTGCTGCTGTGCACCGTGTTCGCCTTTTTCGCGCAGAACCACGCGGCCTCGCGCAGCAGCCCGAGCCGGGTGTCGCTGCTCATGGGCAGCGAGCCGGTGTTCGGCGCGGCCATCGCGGCGCTCGGGCTGGGCGAGCGCATCGGCGTCTGGGGCTGGGCCGGCGGCCTGCTGATCGTGGGCGCCGCCCTGTGGGTCAGCCTGGCGCCAGAGGAGGGTGAACAGAAGCGGCGCCCCTGACGGCGGAAGGGGGCCGGCTGGGCGCGGCCCCCGGCTCGTGGCATCCTCGGGGGCTGCGGCGTTTCGCCGCCCCCCACAACACCAAGGAATGCAGACATGGGCGCGCAATGGAAAGCCAAGCACAAGGACGTGGCCGCGAATGCCAAGGGCCGGTTGTTCGGCAAGCTGGCCAAGGAAATCATGATCGCCGCGCGCAACGGCGCCGACCCGGCCTCGAACGCGCGGCTGCGGCTGGTCGTCGAACAGGCCCGCAAGGTCTCGATGCCGAAGGACACGCTCGACCGCGCCATCAAGAAGGGCGCCGGCCTCACGGGCGAGGCGGTGCACTTCGACCACGTCATGTACGAGGGCTTCGCCCCGCACCGCGTGGCCGTGATGGTCGAGTGCCTGACCGACAACGTGAACCGCACTGCGCCTGAAATGCGCGTGCTCTTCCGCAAGGGCCAGCTCGGCACCTCCGGCTCCGTCTCGTGGGACTTCGACCACCTCGGCATGATCGAAGCCGAGCCCGCCAGCAAGGACGCCGACGCCGAAGTGGCCGCCATCGAAGCCGGCGCGCAGGACTTCGAGCCGGGCTCCGAAGACGGCACCACCCTGTTCCTGACCGAGCCCGCCGACCTCGACCTGGTGAGCCGCGCACTGCCGGCCCAGGGCTTCACCGTGCTGTCGGCCAAGCTCGGCTACCGGCCGAAGAACCCGGTCGATCCGGCGAGCCTGAGTGCTGCCGACCTGGAAGAGGTCGAGGCGTTTCTTGCCGCCATCGATGCGAACGACGACGTGCAAAACGTGTACGTCGGGCTGGCGGGTTGAGCTGAACGCCTGACGTTCGGGGGCGACGCTCCCGCCGACGCGGTACCTTGCTCCGCGAATGTCCCCCGGGGCTTCGCCCCTCCTCCTTGATTTCGCTGCGCAAGGCACCCCATCGGCGTGAGCGTTGGGCAGTGCGGCTGTTGATCGGCCGCACGTCACCGCCGCGTCCCGTGCGCAGGACACTGGGTGCTTCCCGCAGCGAAATTAAGGGGGAGGCCGCAGGCCGGAGGACATTCGCGGAGGGAAGTACCCGGTGGCCTGTGCACGCGCCCTGAACATCGTCGATAGAACCGAGCCTTCCTGCCGGAGACAATCCGCGCCGGAGGAAAACAGTTCACATGACCCATTCGACGAAGAAACGAACGCCGTCGCGTGCCGCACGGCATGCCCTCGGCCTGACGCTGGCCATCGCCGGCTTCTCGGCACAAGCCCAGACCGAAGCGCCATCACCGGCAGCAGACCCGCCCGCAGCCACTGCATCGGCGCCTGCCCCTGCCAATGCCGCGATTGATGCAACCCAGCAAACCCGTCTGCGCTTCAACCGCGGCACCTACAAGCCCGGCATCGAGCACCTGCGCGTGGTGCGCCGCGAGAACACGATCAACAACGTGGCCGGACAGGTGGCGCTGAACGTCGCGTTCGCGGTGCTGGCCGGCGGCGTGGGTGCGCAAGGCTTCTCGAAAGACGACCTGGGCGGCACCACGCTCGAGGAACTCAAGGACGATCCGCTGGGCGTCAACCCCGCCATGCGCGAACTCAACGACGCCTTGAGCAAGGTCGCCACCGACATCTATCGCAAGCGCGCCGAGGCCGCGCTGGCCACCGCCCTGACGGACGGTTCCACGCCCGAGGAGATCGAAGCGGCGCGCCAGATTCCGAAGGAAGCCGACACCCTGCTGCTCCCGGGGCCATGGCACCTCGTCTACGAAAACCTGCTGGGATCGGACGAGTTGTTTCGCCTCAAGTTCGGCGCCGACCTGGGGCGCCCCGGCTTCATGCGTCCGCCGATCGAATGCCGCTACCAGTCGGAGGCGGTCGCCTGGGCGCGGTGGCAGGCCGACAACTGGCAACTGCTGCGCGAAGAGCGCGCGAAGGCCGTGGAGGCCTGCACCAAGATCATCTCTGCCGCACCCGAGAAGCGCTGGTAAGTCCGCGCCTTCGGTCGCTCAGTACAACCCGAGCTGCCGCGTGCGCAGCCGCGCCAGCCCCAGCAGCGCATCCGTGAACGGCGTGGCCACGCCCGTCAGCTCGCCCAGCTCGCGCACCACGGTGACGAGCGCGTCGAGCTCGACCGAGCGGCCCGCCTCCACGTCCTGCAGCATCGAGGTCTTGAACGCACCGAGCTTCATCGTCACCGCATGCCGGTCTTCGGGGCTCTGCGTGATCTCGATGCCGATGCGCCGGCCGATCTCCTTGGCCTCGAGCATCACTGCCGAGATGAACCCGCGCACGTAGTCGTCGCCCATGATCAGGTCGGTGGTGGCGCCGGTGAGCGCGCTGATCGGGTTCACCGTCATGTTGCCCCACAGCTTGAACCACACGTCCTTCTGGATCTGCGGCGACAGCGTGGTGTCGATGCCCGTGCTTTTCAGCAGTTCGACCAGCTTCTGCACGCGCGGCGTGGCCTGGCCCGAAGGCTCGCCCACGATCAGCCCGTTGCCGAAGTGGTGGCGCACCACGCCCGGCCCGTCGAGCGAGCAGCTGGCGTGCACCACGCAGCCGATCACGTTGCGCGACGGAATGGCCTTGGCAATGGCGCCCTCGGGGTCGACGGCCGCGAGGCGGTGCCCCGTGATCTCGCCGCCGAAGCCGCCTTCGAGGAACCACCACGGCACGCCGTTCATGGCCACCAGCACGATCGTGTCGGGCCCGATCAGCGGCCCGATGCGTTCGGCCACGCCGGCCAGTGCGGGCGCCTTCACGGCGATCACCACCAGGTCTTGCACACCGAGTGCCTCGGGGTCGGCCACCGCGTTCACCGGCACGCGCGTGCGCACGTCGCCGCGCATGAGCGAGAGGCCGTCCTTCTGCAGTGCGTCGAGCGTGGCGCCGCGCGCCACCACGTTCAGGCGCTGGCCTGCCTGCGCGAGGCCGACGCCGATCCATCCGCCGATCGCGCCGGCGCCGTAGATGCAAATCTTCATGGGAACAGGCGCCTCAGTTGCGGTAGCTCGGGTCGATGCGGTCCACTTGCCGCACCAGCGCATTGAACACGTCCTGCCCGGCGCCGTGTGCGGGGCTGAACTGCAGCGCGTCGCGCGTGCAGCGCTGCGCGATCTCTTCGCTCACCGGAATGGCGGCGCCCATCGAGAAGGTCGCCATCTGGATCTCGCAGGCGCGCTGCAGCGTCCACAAGATGGCAAAGGTCTGCGGCAGCGTCTGGCCCCAGGCCAGCAGGCCGTGGTTGCGCAGGATCACCGCGTTGCGATCGCCGATGCTCTTGAGCAGGCGCGGGCCCTCGTCGGCATGGATCGTGATGCCCTCGAAGTCGTGGTACGCCACCATGCCGTGCAGCTGGGCGGTATAGAAATTGGTCTGCTGCAGGCCGCCCTGCAGGCAGGCCACGGCCACGCCGGCCGTGGTGTGCGTGTGC
>Ga0207709_10000091_pt1 | contig 144622 bp, 128 predicted proteins | sample KBSM34metaG_FD_184397 | JGI IMG/M metagenome (GOLD analysis project Ga0207709, IMG submission 184397) | Miscanthus rhizosphere microbial communities from Kellogg Biological Station, Michigan, USA - KBS M3-4 metaG (SPAdes) (version 2) | ecosystem: Host-associated > Plants > Roots > Rhizosphere... | reverse complement strand
CAATCGTTACCTGGCTGAGACGCAGATGAATGTCCAGGTAACGATTGTTGACAGTCTTGATCTCAACCGCGACCTTGAAGTCTTCGCCGGCGACAGTCCCACGTCCAAATCCAGTCATTGATTTCATAATAAGTGTCTGTAGTCAGTTGTCATTGGTCAGTTGCTAATTGTCAGTTGTTGGTTATTTTAGATTTTAGAGCTTGGATTTTGTACTTGCGGATTCTAACAACTAAGCTCTAAGCCCTAAAATATAAGATTAAAAACGCTCCTACTGACCACTAACCCCTGACAGTTCCTCTTCCTCATCGGCAAACTGCAGTTCGTACAATTTTTGATATTGGCCGCCGCGCGCGAGCAGTTCCGCGTGCGTGCCCCGCTCAATGATTTGGCCGCGCTCCATCACTACAATCAAGTCGGCTTTGCGAATCGTTGATAGTCTATGCGCGATTACGATCGTAGTGCGATTGCGAATCAGATTCCCGATTGCTCTCTGGACGAGTTGTTCTGATTCGGCATCGAGCGCCGACGTCGCTTCGTCCAGGATCAGTACCGGGGCGTCTATCAATAAAGCCCGGGCTATCGCCAGCCGCTGGCGCTGGCCGCCTGACAGGAAAATTCCGCGTTCGCCAACAATCGTGTCATAGCCCTGCGGTAATTCGGAAATGAAATCATGCGCCAGAGCCGCCCGCGCCGCGTTTTCGATTTCGCCCTCAGTCGCGTCCGGCTTGCCGTAGGTAATGTTGTACCGAACTGTGTCATTGAAGAGCACCGTCTCCTGGGTGACCAAAGCGATTTGCCGGCGCAAACTTGCGAGCGTCGCGTCGCCCAGTTCTACTCCGTCCCAAAGAACAGAGCCCGAGCTGGGGTCGTGAAACCTTGGCAGAAGCTTCGTCAGGGTCGACTTCCCACCACCGGACTCGCCAACCAGAGCTACCATCTTCCCGGCCGGAACAATCAGGCTAACTCCGCGCAAAACGGAACGTTCTTCCCCTGAATAGCCAAAATGAAGGTCGTGAAATTCAATCTCTTTTCGCAGTGGCCTAAACTCGATTGCCTTTGGTTTTTCTTTTATCTCTGCATGCTCATCCAAAACCTCCCAGACGTGCTGCGCGGCGGCCAGTGCTTGTGAAAACGAATTATGCAGGCGCGAAAGTTTTCGCATGGGATCGTAGCTGCGAAACAGGAGAATGAGGAATAGAACAAATTGCGCCAGGTCCATTCGACCCAACCTTATTTCGCGCTCGCCAAAAAAGATCAGGGCGGCAACAAACATCACTCCAATCAATTCGATTATTGGCGGAGCCATGCCCGAGATGCTCGCCGAGCGCAGATTTGCGCGCCGAATTCTTTCGGCCACTTTGGCGAACCTCGTGCGTTCGCGCGCCTCGCCGCGGTAGGACTTGACGATATTTTGATTCGCCAATGCTTCCTGGGCTGTATCGGTGAGGTGCTTGCTGCCTTCGAAGGATTCGCGCGCCAGCTTACGTAGTGATCTGCCGAAGCGCATTGTCAATCCGGCGACCGGTGGGGCGATGAGCAACGAACCCAGGGTCAGGCGCCAACTCACATAAAACGACGCCGTCAAGAAAGCTATCAGGGTAAAGCCTTCGCGCAGCATGTCCCGCAGTGTGTGAGTCACCGCCGCTTCGATCGCCGCCGCGCTGGAGATCAGACGCGAGACCAGGTAATTAGTACGATGTCGTTCGAAGAACGATGCCGATTGCGAAAGAATGTGACTGTACAGTTCCTGACGCAGAGTAAGAACCGAAGACTGTCCGATGTAGGCCATCAAATAAGTGGAGAAATATTCGGCAATCCCTTTCACTACTGTAAAGGCGATTAGGAGCAACGCAATCATGCGCCAGGCATGAAGGCCCGAGGCGGGAATGAGACGTTGCAGGCCGAAGGGCGTCGGCGTGGGGCGGGCATTCCCATGCGCGAATACCTGATCGAAGATAGGCACGACCAACGCGCTGGTGGCAGTTTCCAGCACGGCCACGACGATCATCGCTACAGTGGCAAGAATGAAGGTCCCGGTGTGAGGCAGTAGGTACTTTAGCAGCCGCCGAAGATCGTGCATCTTGAATCGATTCTTCGATCGTTTATCGGGAAGGAACTGAAAGCCCGGCTTACGATTACGAATTGGCAATATACTTAGCGATTATGTTTGACGTCAAGGCTACCCCTCCGACATACTAAACGCGAACCCCTGAGCGCTCTGCTGGTTACATTAGCCGGATCGGACCGGATCGAGGTCGACCCCCGTTCTGTTTACCGAACCGAGCACAAGGAAAATTACTGTGGATCCCGAACCGACTATCGCACACGCGAAGAAGTTAATGATCGTCGATGACGACGTTGAAATGCGCACCCTGCTGGCCGAATACTTTCGCCGATTGGGATTTGAAGTGGCCGAGAAGGAAAACGCCGCGCTGGCGTTACAGGCCGTTACTACCGATCGCTTCGATTGTTTCATCCTGGATGTGGCCATGCCGGAGATGTCCGGAATTGAACTACTAAAAAAATTGCGAGAGCGTGGCATCGACACGCCTACGCTGTTTCTGACCGCACACGATTTGCTCGACGACAAGGTGGCGGGCTTTGAAGCTGGGGCTGATGATTATCTCGCCAAGCCATTCAGTCCGCGCGAACTCGAGTATCGGGTTGAAGCCTTGCTTCGGCGCGGGCAGGGAATTAAGAAAAATGGCGACGAGGATCGGCTGGAGATTGGCGACCTTGTGGTTGACCGGCGCCGGCATGAAGTGTCCCGGGCTGGCGCCAGGATCGATTTGACGCCGCTCGAGTTCCAAATCCTGGATCTGCTTGCGTCTGAGCCCGGACGCGCATGGTCGCGTAATGATTTACTTGACCGTGTCTGGAGCACGGAGTACGAAGGTTACCAGCGCAACATCGATCCGCACATCAACCGGCTGCGAAAGAAGCTGGAGGCCGACCCGAAGAACCCGCATTACGTCCTAACGGTTCGTGGAGTTGGGTACAAGCTAAACGAAAACCCTTGACACTTTCGGCTGTGACCCGACCGTGAGGGAGGGTGCGGGCACCCTTAATTTGGCTGAGTGTCGGGCACCCTTCGCTAGCGCTCGGGGTTTTCTGCGGGTTGAGCAAGGATTCTTGAGCGATTCGTCGTTTATTATTGGTTGACGTGTTCTGCTCAAACCATACGCGCACCTTGTTTCTGATCGCGGTAGTGATCTTTGGGGGCTTTTTTACTCGAGACACAACCGCACAGAACGGAACCTCACCGCCGCAAAACAACACCAGTGTGCATCTTCGTTGGGGACCAAGGCCCGGTGTGTCCCGTTACCGCTTACAGCTTTCGCACGATCGCAACTTTGCTGACATCGTATTCGATCGCGTAGTGAACGGGTTGGAAAGCGAGATAAACGACCTCGATCCCGGTAGATATTTCTGGCGGGTAGCGCCGTTGAACGGTAGGTTGGGAGAGTTCTCATCTGCCGGGGTAATCGAAGTCAGGCCTCCGCCAACGGTTGTCCGCACACCCTTGCCCGCGCCTAAGGTTGACGTCCCATCGAAGGCTATCGCCACCACGGGCGGCTGGCGCACTGCTGTCGGCAGCATTAGTTCTGCGGTTCCCGCAAATCTTCGTTCGACCGATAAGATCGATCTGGTGTTGATGAGTGCCGACGGTGTTGTGTCTGCGTTGGACGCTACGACTGGCGTCGCATTCTGGAGTTCACGGGTCGCGGCTCAACCAAACGTTCCGGACGCCGGTCCAAACGGCAGGATTCTCATCGCCGCTGATCGATCCGGTCTCGGCAACATCGTCATTCTCAGGGGAACCCTGGTGTTCCTGATCGAGGGCCAGAGTGGTCGCGAGTTAGCTCGCTCAACTCTGCCGGCTCCAGCGGCGGCGGGTGCGATTATCAGCGACCAGACGGGATCGCATTTAGTCGTTATCGATAATTCTCGTCAGCGACTGTTCGTGCTGAGCACAATAGGCGAGAACACCACCACATCGCTAAAGCTTCCCGCCCGCGTAATCGGTACGCCCATGGTCTTCCACGATCAAGGCAAAGCCGCATTTGCTCTTGCTTATGATAATGGCGACATCGAAATTCGCGACGCCACCGGCGCTGTTACCCGTGCTGCCAATGTCAACAGTTTTGCCACCACCGGGCCGCTGTTCGTGCGCGGCCGGCGTAGCGATTTGATTCTGGTGGGCACGCGGGAGGGACTAACGGCTTTGACCGCTGATTTGCGACCACTTGGGCGGATGGCCATTCCCAACGATGCGCCTCGCGGCACGCTGGTAGCCCAGGATCTGGATGGCGATGGCGTCGCGGAAATAATCATGACCACGGAGCGGCGACACTTGATCGCAGTTAGCTCAACCGACGGCAAGATTCTTTGGGACGTGGCGGCCAACGATTACGGCGAGAAATTGGCGTTTGCGGACATCAATGGAGATCACGTGCTCGACATATTCACAGAGGCCGGCCAGAGATTTGCGGTGGCGCTCTCAGGTCGTGATGGGAGCGTTATCTGGAAGGATGACGAAGCGTCGGTCCTCGCCACGAATCATGCGACGGCCTTCGAATCACGTGGGCTGGTGGCCGTGCCGTTCGGGACCGGACTGCTCTTAATCGGCGCCGAGCCGGCCCGCACAGGTTTACGTGCAATCAATTTTTCTAAAGCCGAGATTCGACCGAACCCGCGTTAGCCTTTAGAATATCCTCGCATTGAATTCATAAACTATGCTTTGGCTCACTGGCAGTCTGCTGTTTATTTACTGGATCATCGCTAAATTCCTGCTGCACAAGAGCGGCATGGTGCATCTCTTCCTGATGGCCGCAGTAATTTTCTTCGTCGTTCAGTTCGCCCAGGATCGCCGCACTAAAGAGTACAAGAGGTCGTTGGATTCCTGATGCACTGTGTCAGAAGCCCGACGGTAAGGGAGAGCACTTGGGGATCGTCTTAAGAAGGTTCTGCGGCGCTCTGGACAAAGTAGTGCGTGAATATACTTGACTCATCAAGCGATGGCTCTGCCACTCAGATGCGCGGCAAGTCTGCGACTTGCCGACTGCGAGCCCCTCTTGTTCATCGGGTCTTCGACCCGCCGCGGTCAAAGACCGGTTAGACTAAATGAACCACTTATCGGCAAGTCGGAGACTTGCCCCGCATCTGAGTGGCAGAGCCATTGCAACGCAGTGAAGTTCGACGCAGACCCGCGCGGAGTCAAGGAAGCCGACCCAGACGTGCCCTTCCTCACCCTCAGCTTCTGACACTCCGCTGCAACAGCCCATCCAATAAATTGCGCGCATTTTTGCCGAATTCCCGTTTTTGAGGCTTGCCGAATTCAGCAGCCTCGGCAACAATGATTGGGTGAGTCGCATCCATGTGAGAGACGGAAGCCCCCTGTCGACTACTGCTCAAGTTGAAGAAAGAGTTATCGGAGGGTGTTGAAATGAAGAGATCATTTTCTGTGCTCACGGTATTCGTCGCCATGTTCGTCCTGTCAGGCCTGGCCTTTGCCCAGAACGACTCGACACGAACAACGACTGCGATAACCTATCCACTCGATCAGACGATCGAAGTCCCTTTCCACGGAACAACCCGTCTTCCGCGCCTCAAGGGTCTAGCCGAAGTAAAACGCCAGGGACGGCGCGGCACACGCGTGCAATTGGCTATCGACAATTTGCCACGCGGCTATGAACTCGGCGGTGTTTATACGACGTTCGTCCTGTGGGCCATCTCTCCTGATGGTCACGTTGATAACCTGGGAGAAATCAAACGGAGCGGCAGCGGGATGGTTGATTCGAAGATTGATGTCACCACACCTTTGCAAACGTTCGCTTTGATTGTCACGGCTGAGCCGCACTTCCTGGTCCATTCGCCGAGCCGCATGGTGGTGATGGAGAACATGGCGCCCTCCAGCCCACGCAACTCGCAACTGGAAACTTCAAGAATTCAATACATCGGAAACAGCAGCGACTATTTTCGTGATTCGCGCGTGCCGCAAATTGCCGCCTCGGATTTCCGCGATATTCCCGTAGCCGTGCTGGGTGCGCGCCAGGCAGTCAATCTCGCGCGCTATGCGGGCGCCGACCGTGATGCGCCGACGGAACTGCGCGCCGCTGAAGCTGATTTGCAACAGGCAGAGAGCGCCCTGCGGATGCGACAGCCGGAGAGGGAGATAGATATTCTCGCCCGTCAGGCCATTAGCAGCGGCGCCAAAGCCGAAGACATGGCCCTGGTGCGTAAAGCTTCGCGCGAACGCCGCGAAGAGATCGAGCGGCGCGATACCGCGGTGCGCAACGCAGAGCGAACGGCCCAGACGGCGAACCAGGAGATTGCCCGTCTCCAGCGCGACCTAAATGAGGAACGTCACGCGCGGGAGCTGGCGGAACGCGATTCTCTGAGCGCAACTGAGAAACTGCGCGACGCGCGCACCGAAATCTCACGGCTGCGCGACGAGATCCAAAACGTGCGCGCTGATGCGGAAGACGCCAAGGTGCGCCTGGCGCGTATCGAAGGCGAGAAACAGGCTGAAGCGGCGCGAGTCAGCGCTGAAAAGCGGGTCGCCGACCAGCGGGCCGCGGCTGAGAACTTAAGGGCCGCGCTGTCGCGATTTCTCACCGTTAAGCAAACCAACCGCGGCATGAGTTTGGTGCTGGCGGAATCGCTCTGGGTCAATCCGAAATCTTCCCGGTTGACTCCCGCCGCCGCGGCCAAGCTCGATCAGGTGGGCGCCCTGCTCGCTAACAATCCCGACTATCAAATCAACATCGAGTCCTTCACGGACAACGCCGGCAGTGCGGATGCGTTGGAGCAACTGACGCAGGATCGCGCCCGGACCTTGTCTGATCGTCTGGCCGCGGCAGGCGTTGATGTGACGCGTATTCAGGCCAGCGGCATGGGCAGCGCCAATCCGATTGCGCCCAACACGACGGTGGCCAGCCGCGCCAAGAATCGCCGGACCGAGATTACTCTGAGCCTGAACAATCCATAGCGGGATTCCGTAACGCAAACTGCGGGTACGCACGCCTCTGGCGTGCTGCGGCGATGCTTGAATGAATCCGCGCCGCTGCGTCAACTCCCACGTTCGAGGGCCTCGCGACAGCTGAACAATCAGGCTCTGCCGCTTGGAGGAACGACGTTGCTCTACATGATCATCGAGCATTTTAAGAACCAGGATCCCTTACCCGTATATCGGCGTTTTCGGGATCGCGGGCGACTGGCTCCGGACGAATTGCAATACATCTCGAGTTGGGTCGATGAAAAACTCGAACGATGCTTTCAACTGATGGAAACAGATCATCCACAATATCTTGACGAATGGCTCGCCAGTTGGAGTGATCTGGTTGACTTTGAAGTTTACCCGGTTATTTCCTCGGAGGACGCGGCTCAACAGGTGTCATCACTTCTATGACCGCCGTCGAACAAATTGTTGGGCGCGAGCCGCTGGAGGTGTTTCGCAACTGAGTTCACCTGGGTATTACGGCATACGCAGCTTGTCTCAGAATGTACCCCAGGTCAGTGGAGTTAAATTTATGGAAGTATCGAAAAATCAGTGCCCGAAATGTACAGGTCAGATGGAGCGAGGGTTTGTAATGGATCGTAGTCTTACTGGTGGCCGACTTCTTCGGTGGGTAGAGGGAGAACCTGAAATAGGGGGACCTACAGGGTTGAAGCTTATCGAAAGAAAGACAAGTCAAATAACCAGAACCGACAAGTGTGACAAATGCGGGTTTCTGGAGTTCTATGGTAGTAATGAGGTTCAATATGTTTGAGCGTTGTAGTCGATCTACGCTGCATCGACCAAATTGTTTGGCGCGAACCGCGAGTGCGGGACTCTCAAAGAAGCTTTTGTAAAATCAAAGTCGGCGGTAACTCGCCGCCACGTCAACTCCACCGTTATGCGCGAATGATCGGGGCACGGTGCACCGCAATGGACTATCGCCTAATCCCGACGACAGTTGAGGACCAGCGGTGGCTCGAGCAGTTGCGCCGGGCCGTGTCCCAGGATCTGTTCGTCGCAACATGGGGCGGCTGGGACGAGGCTCGATACCTTCGACATTGCGCCGAATGCTGGGAACGCGGCGAAATCAACGCTATCGAAGTCGATGGTGCGCGTGCGGGCATGATTCAGCTGTTTGACCATGCCGACGCCGTAGAGGTTGGCGAGATTCAGATCGAACCGTCCTATCAAGGCCGGGGTGTTGGTACACGCGTACTGCGCGACACGATTGCTCGGGCCCATGCGCAGCGCAAGAAGGTTACTCTTTCTACCGGGTTGAAGAACCGCCGGGCATTTGAGCTTTATCAACGCCTGGGTTTCAGGCGCGTAGCGCAGACCGACACGCACGATCACATGGAGTGTGATGCGGAATAATGGAGGCCACCAAATTGGATCCGCGCCAGGGCCTAACAGGGCGATGGACGCGAACGGCAGGGCATGTTTAGATCGAGCATTGGGGAAACGAATGAGCTTGCCGATTGATTATGTGGGGCAGATCTCATGGCAGACTGTGAACGCAAGCGAATACTCGATGTAGGCTGTGGGCTGAACAAGTACCCTAATGCCATAGGCCTCGATTACAACTCTAAGACTGCCGCTGATGTCATCCACGACCTGGCGGTTGTCCCCTATCCATTCCCCGACGACGAGTTCGACGAAATCATCAGCCAGCATGTGATTGAACATGTTCCAGACGTAATGGCTTTCGTCTCAGAGCTTCATCGAATCACTAAACCGGGAGGGCGAATCAAAATCGTGACTCCGCATTATTCAAACCCCGACTGGCCTGCTGATCCCACTCACCGGAACCATCTGAACAGTTATTCCTTCCAGTATTTCGTCAAGGAGGACTCCAGTTTCCCGTTCTACACAAATCTCAAATTGCGACCAATTCGCACTTATGTAACGCTGGCGAACCTGTGGCGAACGCTGGGCCTGGAATTCATTGTTAACCTGGATCAGCGCTGGCCTGCCTTCCGCTTCACTCGAAAGTTTTGGGAGCATTATCTGAATTTCATCTTTCGAGGCAAAGATCTATATTTTGAGTTCGAGGTTATTAAGACTCCAGGTTCTGAAAACTAAAGTTGATCGCCGGGTAAACAATCTTGTTGGCATATAGGAAGTTTGCGGCTATGCCGTCTGACGTGCGGTAAGGCTCCGCCTTACCGGGCAACCTCTACTTTAACCGTTGCGGCGAGGCTCAGCCTCGCCGCAATTCTTTTGGTATCAGAACGGAAAGCCAGAGGCTTTCCGCACATCAGGCGGCAAAGCCGCAGGACGGCGCCAAAAGTTCGAAAAGCCCTCTCTCTTGAACCTTAGCCGGACAAATAGTATAAGAACGCTCATCCGGACGAGTGCTGAATGTGCTCGTCCAAAGCGCGCGGTGCTTTTGGGAGGGCACTTGCGCGCCTCACAATCTTCCAAAGATTGTGAGTCTAGGCGGTGACGGGGTGAGGACGTTGCCGCCTTTTTCTTGTTGCCGATGCCTGCCCAAAACGGCTGGGGAAAAACCGACCGCAATCCAGGGTAGTGTCTTAACTTCGCGGTTTTTCTTTGCGGCTTTTGCGCCTTTGCGTGAGTGTCTCACATGAAAAGCAATGTTCACCCAGAGACGCCAAGGCGCAAAGATTCGCAAAGTGAAACTAAGACACCCACTCCCAGGCACAGCTGAACTCTGAACGCAAATCTGTTACTCTAACGCATCGAGTTTTTCGATTCGCTTGCCCGCATGGAGAGTCAGCATGCGCAAACTATTTCAGTTGTTGGCTATCAAACTTCGCACTGGCAACAGAGCAGGACCTGTTTGCTTCTGGTAATGATGTACCAATTGCGAAACTCAATCCTGGTTTTGATGGTAATCGCGGGGTTCGGCGCCGTAGCGCCAAACGCTCGGGCCCAGTCATCTGACCAGAGTCTGCCTACGCCCGTTCTCAACAACGAGATTAACGGAAAGATTAAGCCTCTCGATCTCGGCGATCCTCGGGCGACGCGACACTTTTACGCGTTCGCAGGCAGCCCGGGCGATTTGCTGATCACAATTGATAGTAAGAATCTAAACGGCGATATCGATGTCTTTACCGCCGTGACGTTTCGGCCTTTGATGAAGACGACTGTTTATGCGTCGGCGCAAACACCCGAAGTCGCCAAAGGGATTTACCTGCGGGCGCATCAAATTTTGATTCTGCGGGTTGAGGCGCGCACTCCGGGCGACGAGCCCGGCACTTATCACATTCGCTTTGGGGGGACCTTTGAGCGTTTCAGCGGCGGGATTCCGGTAGCCGAAGCATCGAGCTCTGAGTCAGAAGAAACGACAGAGAAGAGCGGCGCCAACCGTCTGAGTTCGGTGGGCGCGACCATTCCGCGACCTCCCAGTGAGAGCGTTGAAACAGCGGAAGCCAAGCCGTCGCCATCACCAACACCGGAGATCGTCGCCGAAAAGCCTGCGGAAGAAACTGGAGCCGCGAAGAAGACAACTGCCAGCACGTCGCGGCGAACCACCAGCCGGCCGCCACCGCGACGCGGAACACGTCCCGCGCCAAAGCAGACATCGTCGACAAAGAAGACTGAAACAGCGGCCCGGATTGAACCGCCTAAGACCGAAACCGAAACCGCGAAGACCGAAACTGAAAAGCCGTCTGAAGAGAAACCTGCGGTTACGGAAAAGCCTGCCGAGACAGCTCCGTCTTCAGCGAAGACCAAAACTCAGGACGCTTTGCCGGCGGCGCGCTTGATTATTGAAGAGAAGGATGGGACCAGAATCGATCGACCAATGTCGACTGTGCGCCGTGTGACGATAGAAGGCAACGCGATTGTGATCATCCTGAAGACCGGAAAGATCGAACGCATTGCCATGGCGGACGTGGCTCGGATGTCGATCGAACCACAGTGACGTTGATCTCTCGCCCCGTATCCCTGTTCAAATAAGTGGCGGTGAGGCCATGGCGCAGCTCGCGTCCGAGGATTTGTTATGTGGTGGTCGAGATTTACCCGCTCTATTGTTGAGTGCCAGCCAGGTTATCTATTTGATTTTCTAAATCGGTAAGGGCCTTCGGATAAATCGAGTTTCCCTGATCCTGTTCACACCCGTGGTGACTCCGGAGGAGTGGTGCCGACACGACGCTCCATCTGAACCTCGCGAGCCCCGTCGCGTGGCCGCATGGCGATATGGCCGGTGGGTTGGAAACCGTGTCTCTCGTAGAGCCGGCGAGCGCGATCGTTGCCATCGATGACGTCCAGGCGCACCGATCTCGCGCCGCGCCTCGCCGCCCAGGTCAGCACTGCCTGCACCAAGGCAGAAGCCGCCCCCGAACTGCGGAGCGCCGGATGCACCCACATCGCCATAAGGTGCACGACTGCTGGGTCGCTCGAATCGGGAACTCCGGCCGCGATTCCCTCTGGACCGGTGGCGGTCTCCAGTACAAAGGTGGCGCTCGGCGACAGCCATTTCTGCCAATCGACTAGCGTACGGGCTCTCTCCCGATCGAGCGTCGATCCAAAGGCCTCTGGGGATTCCGCGAGTGCCTCAAGCCGAATCTTGCGTAAAAGAGGCTCGTCTCCTGATTTCGCCCGCCGTATCTGGAAGGTCTCATGGTGCATGGGAAGACCAAATGGGCAATGCTACTCGTTGATGTTATCCAGCGACTTGAACTTCCAACCGGTCTTCGTTAGGGCGAAAGCGTAAATCACTACTTTCTCGCCCGAGCCGTTATCACAGCCAATCGTAAATTCTTTTGGACGTGCCGGGTCAGTCTCCGGTTTTGCGTCAGCAAAACATTTGGCTGCGTTCGCTTCGCTGTTGAAGACCTGTTGATAACGTTTGAGCAGTTGCGCTTTGGTGCGCACGGCGGCCTGGCCATAGGGCATGCCGATGGGGAACTGGGTCATAGCCGCAATATTTTCCTTGTCACCTTTAATTACGGCGGCCTTGAATTTGGCCCAGAATGTGTCGATCGAAGAATCATTCTGAGTGGAGGCGGCGGCTGTATAAGAGAGCAGCGCCAAAATGATCAGTGTCAGAAAACCAATAGTGTGTTTTGCATTCATCGCTACGTCTCCGGAGGCTCTTATTAACACCGGGCTTTAGCTCGGTGTGAGGTCAGTACCGGGAGCGGTAGCGACCGGATCGCCTTTGATTGGCAAGAGATCAATGTTGGCAATAGAACCCGGTCGCTACCGCTCCCGGTACTGACTCCAATCCCCGCGGTCAGCCCGGTGTGCATGAGAGGCAACTCCTAACTTCCTGTCTGAGCTTCTCGCCATTCGTCACGGCCGATGCCGTAAATGAAAACTCGTCTTCCCAGGACTTCGGTCTCGCCTTCGACCTTTTCACCCAGACGCTCGGCTACTTTGATCGAGTTCACATTCGCGGGCGCAATCAAACTGATCACATGATCGCGATTCATTTTCGTGAAGGCATATTCGAGCGCGCGGCGCGCGCCTTCAGTCGCGTAACCTTTCCCCCAACTGGCGCGACCCAGGGTCCATCCCAATTCAAATCCGGGCCAGCCGGCCGGATTCATAAATCCAATTCTTCCCACGAGCCGGCCGCTCTGCGTTTCTTCAACGGCCCAAATGCCGTAGCCGCGGAAAAACCAGTGGCCCATAAAGGTGGCCATTTGCTTCCAGACTTCCATCGGCATCATGGGTTTGCCGTCCCCCAGGAAGTGCATGACTTCCGGCTCAGCACAGATTTCGCAGAAGTCGGCAAAATCGTCTTCGCGAAACCAGCGCAGCCGCAGGCGCTCGGTCTCCAGGACAACTTCCTTCATTTCCATGATTGAACTATTTACTTGGAAAACTTGCGCGTGACAAGCGCAATCGGGAGGCCGATGCCAAACATGTGGATGCCGAGGTTGCAGAGCAGAACGATCCAGGGATAGTCCCAGGGCAGCCTGGTGGAGTGAAACGCCGCCACGCGAAAGATTATCCCGTACATAAACAGATACACGCACAGGCCATAAAGAATGCCGCTGATGACCGCGTGCGTGATCATGAATCGAACCACCCGACTGGCGAGGTAATAAACCGCCGCAGCGGTGGTGGCGATCAGAAAATGAAAGAAGAGGCCGAGCGCCGCGGTCTTAACTCCGCCCGCCCTCGCGTTTTGAGGACCCACAGCTCCACTGGCAACGGACTGAAGCACGGCCATCGGCGTCATGCCAATCCGCAGGTAATTGAAAATACACGCGTAGGTGATGTCGAATACGCCGGCTATCGCGCCGGCGATTAGGATTGTTTTCAGTGCGCGTGATTTTGCCAAGACGTTGTTAGGTCTAATCTGTAGGGGTATCCCTCCGTGGGCGCCCGCTTTACTGCCTGCGACTTGGGAAGAACGGGCGCCCACGGAGGGACGCCCCTACAAATTGGGCCGCTACCCGAAATTATTTCGGTTTGCCTTTCAGTTCGGCGAGCTTATCACGAAATTGAGGCAGATCCTGGTTTGTCGGTTCGATTTTCGCGAGTTTGTTGATCTGTTCTTCAGCGCCCTTCGCGTCACCTTTCTGGAGCAGCACGAAGGCCAGTCCGTCGACAACCATAACGTCATTGGGTTTTTTGAGCGCCGCCGCGCGATACCATTTTTCTGCCGCGTCATAATGCGTGGCATCCATGTTTACCATTCCCAGCCAGGTTAGCACCTCAACGTTTTCCGGCTTTACCTTATTAGCTGCGAGCAAATATTCGATTGCTTGATCGTAACGTTGAATCTGGTACTGGAGTTTGGCGGCCGTGACCTGCGCGTCAAAGTCGTTGGGGTTCTCGCGCGCTTGCTTCATGGCAGTTTGCACGGAAGCCAGCATCTGCTGCCCGCCATCGCCAGTCTGATTGCCCTGAACCGGAGGATGATCGGCGGGCAGGTTTTGAGTGGTGCCGGCGCCGGTGCGCAATGCCGCTTCGCGCTGGGAAATGTTGCTGGCCAGCAGAAAGCCGCCGATGAAGCCCAGCAGGACGCCGATGATGGCAAATAACAAATTGTCTCTGGTCATTCGTTTAGGAAATTCTTAAGCAGGTTTAAGTAAAGTGCGAATCTGTTCGCGCAACTCAGGGTCGTCCGCGTGGCCATGTTTCGAGATCGCGTGATTAACTGCGGCGTCCAAAACTTCTTCTTCGGTCCCTTCAATCCGGAGGGTACAGCCCTTCTCACTGGGATACTCACGGCAGTCGATGGATTTTCTTTCGGACACCTTTGGAGTGCGCCGACTTGTCGGCGCTTTGTTTCTTTATTTTCGCGATTTGTTGGAGTTAAAAAGCGGCGACAAGTCGCCGCACTCCAAAAGTCTATCGCGGAGTCTTGTTTCCGGCCAGCTCTTTGGCTTTGGAAATCTGCGCGGTGATGGTTTTCAATTCTTGCGAACCAGCGGGTAAAAGTTTGAGCAGCTTCTGCCACTGCTCGATGGCTTTCTGGTAATCGCCCGCCTGATAAGCAGCGGTGCCCGCCAGGTCAAGGGCCTTCTGATTGTTTGGATCTATTTGCAGCGCGCGGTTGATGGCTTCGGTCGGTTTGCCCGCCAGGTTCTGGCCGTTTGCCAGGGCCAGAGCCTCAGCGTAATCGGTCCAGACGCCGGCGTCCTTAGGACTGATCGCAGTCAGATGTTCGAACGCGCCCGCCGCATCAGCAAATTTTTCCTGCATCATGTAACTACGCGCGAGCATCTGCCACCCCTGGGCATCATTTGGATTCTGTTTGAGCCGCTCCGCCAGCTTGTCGATATTCGCCGCGATTTGTTGCTGGGACATAGCACCCGGCGGTTCTGCGGCTGCGGCCGGCAGCGTTGTCGGCGGGGCGGTGGCGGCGTCGAGGCCTTTTGGATTGCCAATGGATAAATAAAATATGAGTGCTCCGAGCGGAATGAAGGCGGCCACCCCGTAAGCAAAACCATTTCTCACCGGCGACTGCTGAGCTTTCTCCGAATCGGGTTTGGTCGAAACGTCTTCGAGCAGCCGGCGTTCAAGCTCCTGCTTCTCGGCCTGGTACTGTGTTTCTCCGATCAGATCGCTCTTCAGATCGGCTTCCAGTTCGCGATATTGATCTTTGTAGACCAGGACGTTGGCTTCGAGGCGTTCTACTTCTTCAGCCTGATTTGGTTTCTGAAGCAGCGCGGGAAGCACGAACCACAGCGCCAGCAAAATGAGCAGGGCGGCGATAATCCAAAAAGTTAACATGTCTTTGGCAGCGCAGACCGTCCAGTCTGCGTTCTCGATTCAGTTTGGCGCAGGTTGGACAACCTGCGCTACGTTAGGCGTTCAAAATTTCTTCGGCCCGCTTTCTCTCGTCCGCACTTAGCGGCGATTCCTTGATCATCTCGCGCCGGTTCTTTAGATACCGATACAACACCGCAGTCCCGCCGATTAGCAAAATAAACGGCCCGAACCACAGCAGGTAAGTGGTTTTCTTCACGGGCGGGTTGTACAAAACGTAATCACCGTAGCGTTGTGTCAAAAAAGCGATGATCTCCTGATCGCTCTTACCGGCCTTGATCTGTTCGCGAATTTCTTTGCGCAAGTTCTCGGCGAGATCTGCCCGCGAGGCATCCAGCGTCTCGTTTTGGCAGACCATGCAACGCAGTTGCTCGGTCAAAGTTTTCATGCGTTGCTCGATTTGCGGATCTTCGTTGGGCTGAGCCTCTTTCGCGACCACGAAACCCGTTGACGAAGCCAGAAGACCGCAAACCATCACCAACAGCAAACAAGACTGCCTGAGATACATCCTGAGGAAACTCTCCGTGAAACTCTGTGCGAACTCCGTGTCTCTGTGGTGAATTCTTTGGCAGCGTTTTTCACCACAGAGGCAGAGAGATCCACAAAGGTCCACAGAGAAAAGCTCACCACTGATTCGCTCTTTAGAGTTCATTGTTCAATTGACCGGCCAGCGGCAGAATCTTTTGGTACCAGACCTCGTCAGTGATTGGCCCGATTTGCTTGAAGCGAACGACGCCTTTCTTGTCGATCAGAAAGCTTTCCGGCGCACCGTAAACTCCGTAGTCGACGGACGTGCGTCCTTCGGGATCGTAAATCGTCTCGGTGTAGGGATTGCCGGCCTCAGCCAGGAATTGAATCGCCGCCGTCCGTTCGTCGCTGGTGTCGTTCGCGTACTTGTAATCGACCCCATAGATAGGAAGGCTTTTTGATTTCGCATATTCAATGAGCCGCGGATGTTCGTCGCGGCAGGCGATGCACCAGGTGCCCCAGAAATTCAGTAACCAAACCTTGCCACGCAGGTCCTTTGCCGACAGTGTTTTGGTGGGCTCCTGCAATCGCTGAAGCTGGAAATCCGGCGCAGGTTTGTTGATTAAGGCGGAAGGCAATTCGCGCGGATCGCGACTAAGACCCACAAATAAAAACGCAGCCAGACCGATGAACAGCGCCAGAGGAATCAGCAAGTACTTGTTCATCGGTTACTCCACGGCAGAAGATGCGGCGGTCGTCGCGACCTTGGCGATTGGTTCGGGTTTCTTTTTGGATTCGTGAACTTGTTTTTTGGCGAGAGCGTAGCGACGGTCGGTCACGGCAAAAGCCCCACCGATTGCCATCAACAGCGCGCCGCCCCAAATCCAGTTGACCAGCGGCTTGTGATAGACACGGACGGTCCAGGCGCCGCCTTCAACCTCGTCGCCGAGCGAAAGATAAAGGTCGCGCATGATGCTGCGGTCAATAGCCGTCTCAGAGGTGACGCTTTGGGCCGTGGTGAACTGTCGTTTTTCCGGATGCATGATGGCAAACGGCGCCTCGCCCACTTTCGATACTTCGATGTCAGCCCGAACGCCCTGGTAGTTTGGGCCTTGAACCTGCGACAGGTTCTTCAGCTGAAACAGATAACCACCCACGGTCACGGTATCGCCGCGACTCATCTTCACGTCGCGTTCGGTCTGGTAACTCGTCACCACGGTCACGCCGGCGATGAAGACCGCGACGCCAATGTGGGCCAGGTGCATTCCGTAAAACGACCGCGACGGCGCAGCCAGACGCGCAAAGATGTTCGAGGCCCCGGTCTGGCCCTTGATCCGCCCGTAAATATTCTGCAGGGACGTCGCTACAATCCAGATGGCCAGCAGCAGTCCGAGGCTGGCGCGCCAATGCCAGCCGCCGATTACGAAAGGCAGAATGACGGCCATGATCAGACTGAGCGCGAACGCCCATTTCAATCGCACGGCCAGCTCCGGAACCTTCGCGTGTTTCCACCGGGCGATTGGTCCAACTCCGATCAGGAACGCCGCAGGCGCCATCAGCGGTACAAACACCGTATTGAAGTACGGCGGGCCGACAGACATCTTGCCGAGATTCAGCACGTCCATGAACAGCGGATAGAGAGTACCGAGCAGAACCGATGCAGCGGCGACAATCAGCAGGACATTATTCGTAAGCAGTAGTGATTCGCGTGAAAAAACCTCGAACCTCGATCCCAGTCCGACCTGTTTTGCTCGCCATGCATAAAGAATCAGCGAACCGCCGATAACCAGGATCAGGAAAGCGAGAATGAAAATGCCGCGTTTCGGATCGCTTGCGAACGCGTGTACCGAGGTCAGAACCCCGGAGCGAACCAGAAATGTTCCCAGCAAGCTCAGAGAGAACGCGGCAATCGCCAATAGCACGGTCCAGCTCTTAAAACCGCCGCGCTTCTCGGTTACCGCCAGCGAGTGAATCAGCGCGGTGCCCACTAGCCAGGGCATGAACGAAGCATTCTCAACCGGGTCCCAAAACCACCAACCGCCCCAACCAAGTTCGTAGTACGCCCAGAAGCTGCCCAAAGCGATGCCGCAAGTAAGAAACATCCAGGCGATCGTTGTCCACGGTCGGGACCAGCGGGCCCAGGTGGCATCAAGCTTTCCGCCAATCAAAGCGGAGATCGCAAATGCGAACGCAACACTGAATCCGACGTAACCCATGTAGAGCATCGGCGGGTGCGCCACCATCGCCGGATCCTGGAGCAGAGGATTGAGATCGCGACCGTCAGCGGGGATCGGAAATAAGCGCTGAAATGGATTCGAGGTCAGCAGCATGAACAGCAGAAAGCCGCTGCTAATCATCGCCATCACCGACAACACGCGAGCGACCATTTCACTCGGCAGGTGACTGCTGAATAAAGTCACCGCGACCATCCACACCGTCAGCATGAAGGTCCAAAGCAGCAGAGAACCCTCGTGCGATCCCCAGGTCGCCGCCAGACGGTACTGCAGCGGTAATTGTGAATTTGAGTTGGTGGCTACGTTTAGAACTGAAAAGTCATTGCTGATGAATGAATAGCCAAGGCAGGAAATGCCGATTAGCACAAAGATGAACTGCGCCTGGGCCGTCGGCCGGGCGAAGGCAATCAACTGCGGAATGCCTTTGGCGGCGCCAATCATGGGCAGCGTTGCCTGCGTGAGGGCCAGCATCAACGCGATTACTAACGCGAATTGTCCGACTTCAGGAATCATGTTTTTGTTTTGGAGTGCGGCGACTTGTCGCCACTTTCTTTTCTAAATATTGGATTCAAAAGCGCCGACAAGTCGGCGCACTCCAAATTATTTCGATAAGGTCTTCGCCGCTTCGTTAGCCGAGTTCTTTATCTTATTTATGTCCTTGCCTTCTTGCAGCGCTTTCGCAGCCTCGGGCGGCATGTAGTTCTCGTCGTGCTTGGCCATGATCTGATCGGCGTAGAATACACCGTCGGAACCGACCCGGCCCTGGGCCACGCAACCACGCCCTTCCTTAAAAAGATCGGGAAGTATTCCTTTGTAAGAGATTGGAATCGTATTCGCTGTGTCGGTGACGACAAAGCGGATCGTTAGACCGTCACTGTCACGCTTCAAACTTCCCTCCTGAACCAGACCCCCGATGCGAAATGTGCGGTTAGCAGGGGCCTCTTTCGCGGCCACCTGGGTCGGACTAAAAAAGAAGACCAGATTATTTCGGAATGCGCCGAGTACCATCCAGGTCGCCAGGCCGAGCGCTGCCAGCCCGCAACAGATAAAGATAATTCGTTTATGACGTCTTTTCATTGGATCCCCTGGAATGAAGTGTTAAGTTGCGTTTCGCCCGATGCTATTTCCGGATTCGCCCGTCGCGCGATATTGCGTTTGCGTTTCCACAATAGCAGCACTTCACCGACGAGCAATACAAGGGTGACTCCATACGATCCCCAAACGTAGAGGCCGAATCCGCCCATCGAAAAAAAATCTGACCAGCTTCCCCAGTTACTCATAAGGTTAAGCCGCGCTTTCGCTCAGCCACGGCGCCTCCTGTTCTCGTTCGCGAATGATGTGTCGGACCCGGACCAGGCAAACCGCAATTGAATATAGCCAGCAGGCGCCTACCATAATAAACATCGCTGATCTCATCGCTGGAGCCATCTTGAAGCTTCTGGCCGTGATGGTTGCTCCCTGATGCAGGCTGTTCCACCATTGGACGGAAAAATAAATAATCGGAACGTTGATGACGCCGACAACTGCCAGGACCGCGCCCGCTCGGTCCGCGCGCCGCACATCATCAATCGACGATTGCAGCGAAATAAATCCGATGTACAGAAACATCAGAATGAGCGTGGAAGTCAGCCGCGCATCCCAAACCCACCAGACTCCCCACGCCGGCCGCCCCCAGAGCGATCCCGTGACCAGTGAGATGAAGGTGAAGATGGCTCCGGTTGGCGCGATAGCCGTTGCCATCATCGAACCCAGCCGGGCGTTGAAGGCCCAGCCGACACCTGCATACAGCGCCATCAGGACATAGAGAAACATCCCCATCCAGGCAGCCGGCACGTGAATGTAGATTATTCGGTAGTACTCATGCTGTTGGGCGTCAGTCGGAGGTGCGACAAAAAACCCAACATACATTCCCCAGACGAAGAGAACGGCAGCCGGGATGGCGAAGAGCGGAATCAACTTGCCTGCAAGTGGGTAGAAATTCGCCGGAGCTGCGTATTTGTACCAATTGATTCTTTGTTTAGTCATGAATTTTTCGCACCTTTAACGCTATGCGTCCGAAATGCGTCGCCGTTACAACTCTTATTCCACAGAATCGGTACGCACGCTTCCAGCGTGCTGTTAGGCTTCGTCCTAATGATTTGCACGCTGGAAGCGTGCGTACCCTGCCACTATTCCACAGATATCTTCAGCGCGGCTCCTGTTGCCCAGGGCGCGAAGACCAGCGAAACCATTAACGTCGCTCCCATCAAAAGCAACCAGGCCTGGGGGCTGGTACCAGCAACGCTGGCCTGGACCGCACCACTGCCGAAGATGAGCACCGGAATGTACAGAGGCAAGACCAGCAACGCGACTAAAACATTCGCAGCACGCAACCCCAAAGTGAGCGCTGCGCCAATCGATCCGATAACGCTCAAGACCGGCGTTCCCAGCAAAAGAGAGACAACAATGATCGCAATGCTATTCTGCGGCAAACCGAACTGAAGTCCAAGCACCGGAGCGACCAGTACGAGCGGTAGTTCGGCTACGATCCAGTGGGCGATGACTTTTGCCAGGACAACCAGATAAGCAGGCTGGGGCGTTAACAGAAGTTGCTCGAGTGTTCCGTCCTGATAATCATTGCCAAAAGTCCTTCCCAGCGACAGCATCGAGGCCAGGAGTGCCGCCACCCAGACGACTCCCGGGGCGATGGTCCGCAAAACTTCGCGTTCAGGCCCGATGCCGAGCGGGAACAGACTGGTAACGATAACGAAGAAGAAAAGCGTCGCAAGCACGTCAGCGCGCCGGCGCCAGGCGAGAATCAGGTCTCGCCACACGAGCCATCCAAACATCGATTGAACGGAAGCGTTTGTCACTAAGAGAGTTGGAGTTGCTGTATCCGCGGCACGGACAGGTTCAAGTCCTGATGTGTCGCTACGATTGCCATGCCGCCATTCTTCAAGTGCTCGGTGATGAATTCACGAGACAAGTTAATCGCCGTGTCATCCAACGACGTCAGCACCTCGTCGAGGATCCAAAGCCTGGCGTCTGCCGTCAACAGACGCGTCATGGCCAGACGTCTTCTTTGACCGGCAGATAAGACCCGCGCCGGCAGGTTCTGTTGCTGGCTCAAGCCGACACGCTTAAGAGTTTCCTGCGCTTCCGACAGGCTCAGGACTTTGCCGGCGCAGGCGCTCGAAATTCTCAGATTCTCCATGGCGCTAAGCTCATCCTTGATCGCGTTTTGATGACCAAGATAGGCAACCACGGCACTGTATTCTTCGCCCAGTGATCGAATGTTCTGCCCTTGCCAGTGGACTTCGCCTGCTGCCGGAGTCGCCAGACCGCACAAAATTCGCAGGAGGCTGGTCTTGCCGCTGCCATTTGGTCCGCGCAGCTCGACCAGTTCACCTGCTGTAATCGAGAAGTTCAGATCTTTGAACAAGCGGCGTGTTCCGCGCACGCAAGTAAGGTTCTTTGCCTCGAGCATTCACGCCTTTCGACTGCCTGACTCGCCGCTCGCTCAGCGAAAACGGGGAATTGATCGAAAGTGTGGATAATAGCCGAGATTCGCCGAACTTGTCATGAGTAGCGCAGGTTGTCGAACCTGCGCCTGGTCTGATGAAGCAAGTTTCGAGTTTTGAGTTCGGTCGGGCCAAGCTAACTCGAAACTGGAAACCAGAAACTCGAAAGTGAATCATCGCAGGTTAGACAACTGCGGTACAACATCTCACGCGCGCGGCCTGGGTTCGGTTTGGCCGTTCGCCCTCAACCACATTTGCCATCCGCCCTGGAGCACGCGAACCCTTGTGAAGCCCGCATCCGTAAGTATCTGCGCCGCGCGAATGCTGGCTTCATCACGCGGGCAGGCACAGTAGGTGACTATCTCACGATCGCGCGGAGCGTTCTTCAACGGCGCCATCGTCAGTCGATACGAAAGCCTTCGCAATTTTACGTGGATCGAGCCTTTGATTTTGTTGTTGTTGAGATAACTGTCAGTGTCGCGCACGTCGATTATGGTTACCGGTTCGTTCCGGGCCAGCTTCGCTTTTAGCTGCTCGGCTGACATGAAATCGGCGGCAGCGGCAGCTTTTTGCGCGACCAGGATTACCGCCGTCGTTGCGCGTGGGTTGCGATCGAAACCCGTGGCTGAACTAACGGAGCTGACAAGTATCACCACAAACCATCTCTTGCAGTTCATTTTCTGATCTCCTCACTGCGATTTTAGATCAGATCGCTCCCGGTTCACTTTTCGGCGGCAACCAGATTCGGATGTAGCAGGTCAATCTTCTTTTTTGCGATCATCCCCGGATGAGTTACGCGCATCTCGGGCTCACCCTTGAAGGTCTGCGGGTCGTACCAGGAGTACTGCGCCCCGGTGAAGTACAGATAACGGGGATTGCTGCGGAGGTTTTCGCCAATTAGATCGCCTGCGAGGCGCGGCAGCTTTTTCCCTTGATTGGCGCTGGCAAAATCACTCTTCGGATAAGCTTTCACGTCCAAACCAACAGCATTTTTTAGCAGGTAGGTTTGGGTCGCCTGATCATCACGCCATCCGTTAGGACCATAGCCGTGGATGATTGCCAGCAGCACGTCGCTCGAGGCAATGCGGAGTGGTGGCGCGGGTCGATTGGCGACAGATAAAGGATCTCTGAGTATCCACGGCGGGAATTCCTGATTCATTTCGGCGAGTTTCTCCTTCTCGGGCATTAGAATCACCGCGATGTCCTGTGAGTTGTCACCGTTAAAATCGCCGGTAAAGAAATTAGGGTCGTGTTTTGAATCGATCGTCGCCGCATTCTTGAACACGCGCGTTACCGCTTCGTTCACCTCAGCCAACGTGGGCGAAGACTTTTGGGCGACTTTGGTCGTGCTTTGTTCACGCGGCGAAGACTGAGGTGTTGGAGTACTTGCGGTTTCATGCTTAGCGCAACCCCACATGAGCAACAACACCGTACCGATAATTAATCCGAAGCCGCCAAACCTGAGTTGATTCCTGATTTTGAGATGTCGATGTTGGTGTAGGTGGGCCATCGTAACCTCCGTTTGAGAATCCGTTTGCGTTATTGAGGTAATCGAAGCTCGCCGAAGTCGGGATCCGGCGAGCTTCAAGCCAGACGGTGTGGTGAGCCACCGGTCATAACGACAAGACAAAGGCGAGCAGGTCAGCCCTCTGCCCCGCTGTCAGAGCATTGAACGCGTTGCGTGCGGCAGTTGCCTGTCCCGCGTGCCGTTGAATGGTTTCCGAAACATTGACGCTCAGACCGTCATGCATGAAGCGATTCCGAGCTCGAATGCCCCACAGCGGCGGCGTCTTCATCAGGTTCGCGCTTGATTGGCCGGCATTCTGGACGATACCATCCCCGGTGCCTACGTCATGAAGCGCGAAGTCAGTGAAAGGATGGATTATCTTCTCGGCCAATGCTGCCGGAACAGTGAATGCCCCGCCGTTGATCGAAGTTCCGGCGGTGGCGGTGGTGAAAGTACGGGTGTGGCAAACATTACACCCGACCTGATTGAACAATGGATCGCCACGTACCGCTGCCGCAGGAAGCGGGTTTTGCCGGCCCGGAGCTCGCGTTGCAGCCATGAAATCTGCAAACGCCAAAACATCGCCGCCATCATCTTCCGGATCGATCACCGGATCGAATGGTGGGCCCGTAACCTGGATCACTCCTTCGGCGGTACTGGCCGGGTTTTCATGCGTTCCCGCGTCGGGCGCAGTCGAACTTCGGCCCCCAAAGCCATCGAACTTATTGGTTATCCCCATCTCGTTGAGATAGGCATCGCCGGAAAAAGATAGAAGGCTCGCGTGCTGCGCCTTCCAGCCGAATCGACCAATGCGCAGGGCATTATTCGCTTCGACCACGGGAACGGCGGTTAGCACTCCGCGTTGAGCGGCTGGTTCGGCGGCCACGTTGTTCTGAATGTCCTGATTTGCGATGCACTCAATAAATCCATCGCCGAGGGCCTGCAGCACCACGCGAAAACTTCTGACAGTTTCAGCCGTGGTGATGTGCTCGACGACATCGGAATCGGTGCCGCGAGTGTGAATCAATTGACCGCCAGGATTGTCAACGAAATTTCCGTTGGTAATGTGGCCGGCACGGAACTCCATCTGCTGGCCGAAAGCGCCTGTGTCTACTGCCTGGTGACACGTGACGCATCCTACGTCGTTGTAAGTTGGCCCCAGTCCGTCTTCGACGGTCTCTTCTTCCTCGAAGATGAATTTATTGTCTTCGAATCTCCCGTTGCCTCGGGCCGTAGGCGGAACCGCATCCGCAACGCATTCATCGATCGGCGTTCCCCGGGCGCCGAAGTTGTTAAATAGATCGTCGGTCTTTGCATCCATGTCAGTTGTGAGCGCCTCGGTCGGCGCCAGGATCGAGACGTTTCCGCTTCCCGTTTCGGGATCCACTGGGTCGCCACCTTTCTTGTTGTTTTGACCGGTGGTGGGAGGGGAAAGCCACAATGACAAAGCCAACGCCACAAACAGAGTCAAGGCTAAAACTTTGAAGAGTTTTGACATAATCGAGAGTTACCTCCTCAGAGCAGTGAACAGTTTTTGCCGACACGTAGGTGACCATTTGCCGAGTGGCAAATCGCCCCTAAATGCTCTATTGGTTGGACCGCTTGATACCTGCTTGTTCAGTACGGCTGGCTAATTGAGGAGCTATCTGTTTTGTACCCGCAGCCAGAAAATCGCGGGTGAGAAACCAAGTCGGCGGTGGTTCCTCTTTCAGACAAAACAGACGGTTGCAAGTGGGCGTAACTCTAATGCAAGGTTGTGATTATGTCAATGCAAAATTCTGCACTTTTGTTGCGATCCGGTTGCCAAAATCCGACGAATAGATTGCGGCGTGGTTTCAAAACATCAGGTGGCTGAACGTGCTTGAAGCGGACCCCGCCCGGTGACCCAAACTTGCCGCGCGCATCCTTTTGAGCTAAAACCAAATCCGTCTGCAAATGACAAACTTGATGGGTAGACAGGCCTGGAGCCAGGCAGCTTAATCGAAATGTTTTCATCAGAACGTGATGCGCGGGTAAGACAACTCGCTGAGCAGCTCATCGAGATCGAGCAGCGCTTAATCCCCACAGGGCTCCACGTGTTTGGACGGGCATCGGAGTTAAAAGAAAAAACCGATCTGCTGCGCATGGTGGCGTCGTTTGATCGACCTGAGCACGGCACGCGCGCCTTGTCCCGGCTGGTGGCGGAAGGTCTCAGGATTACCGGTTACGAACAACTGGTGCAGGAAGCCGGAACCAGCGAAACAAAAGAACTCATAGACGCGATCGTCACCGAATCGGTGAAGCTTTTTTGTGAAGCCGGTTGCGACGCAGCGGTTGAATACTTGATTGAGAAGGCCAATGCCGACCGCGAGGAAGGGTTGGCGACTTTTCGGCTCCTCACAAATGTGTCCGAACAGCTTGATTCGAATCACGAAATGGAATCGCTGATGCGCTCGCTCCGCGGCGAATACATTCAACCTGGCCCTGGCGCCGATGTTATTCAGAATCCCTCGGTGCTTCCCACGGGCAGAAACACGCACGCAGTCAATCCTTACTCAGTGCCTTCAAGAACGGCTTTCACCCGGGCCCAGCAAACTACCGAAGCATTGTTGCGTCGTCATGTGGACGAGCATGGCCGCTATCCGCGCGCGTTGGCCCTGGTGCTTTGGGGCCTCGACAATATCAAAACGCAAGGCGAAGGTGTTGCGCAGGCGCTCTGGCTGCTGGGTGTGCGGCCGGTTCGCGACGCTCTGAATCGCGCGACCGAAATCGAAATCATACCGTTGGCAGAGTTGAATCGTCCGCGCATGGATGTCGTCATGACGGTGTCGGGCATCTTTCGCGATCTGTTTGCACCGACGATGGCTTTGTTGGATAAGGCTGTCCGCCGCGTAGCTGAGTTAGATGAACCGCTGGAAATGAATTATGTGCGCAGAAATGTTCTGGAAAGAACGAATGCGAATGCCGGGAGCTTTGACGAGGCAATCACCAGAGTATTTTCGAATGCGCCGGGAAACTATGGAACGAACGTTAATTTTATGGTGATGCAGTCGGAATGGGAGGATGCGGCGTCGCTGGGAGATCTCTTCGTAACACGAAAGTCGTTTGCCTACACCCGCGATTCGCAGGGCCGGGTGATCGAAGGCCGCGAAGCGCCCGAGTTGATGAATGATGCGCTGTCGCGGGTCGAGGCCACTTACCAGAACATCGATTCATTTGAGGTTGGCATTACCGACGTCGATCACTATTTCGAATATCTCGGCGGAATTTCCAAGGCGGTTGAGGTGCGCTCGCAAGCTCGTCCCGCGATCTATTTATCAGACTCTCTGTCGCCGCAGACGAGAATTCGATCTCTGGAAGAGACGGTAAGGCTTGAGACTCGCACCAAAACTCTGAATCCCAAGTGGTATGAGGGAATGCTCAAGCATGGTTTCCGCGGCGTGGCCGAAATCGAAAATCACGTGGCGAACACTTTTGGCTGGAGCGCGACGGCCGACGCTGTCGATCCGTGGATCTACACGGAGATCTCCAATACCTTTCTTTTGGATGAGGCAATGCTCGATCGCTTGATTGAGCTAAATCCGCATTCGGTGCAATCGTTGGCGAGGCGTCTGCTCGAAGCTCATGAACGCGGATATTGGAATCCGGACGAGGAGATCTTGGAAAAGTTAAGGCTAGTGAAGTCTGAGCTCGAGTATCACTTTGAGAAGTAACGTGTTCACGTGCACATGGTGGTCTTAATATGAAATGCTCATTCAAAGGCAGTCTGCTCTTTGACCCCACTGACTGCTATCACGATTATCAGTGTGGTGAAGAGGCATTAGAAGATGACGTCCATTGTATCTTTCACGTGGAAAAAACGAGACCGCCTGATGGTGCGCTTCAAGCGCAGCTATCTAAATGGGAAGCGCTGTATCTTCGATGCGAGCAGGAATTCCCACAACTCCTACAGAGAGTACTCGACGATCCAGAAGTCACGGAGGGCGACTTCCGCGGGTTTAAGCTGTTTTCGTTAGCCTTACCGAAAACCGTTTCTAAGCCGGTAAACTTCGAAGACAGCGATTTTGATTTCGTGAGTGTAGAGAATGTTGAGTTTCGCGGCCACGTGAACTTTGGCCGCTGCAAGTTCCGCGACATCGCTGATTTCTCTAGTTGTATTTTTCAGGAGGCTGTGGACTTCAATAGCGCAGAGTTTGCTCAGTCAGCGCTCTTCGCGGAAACGAAGTTCATGTCGGAGGTCACCTTTTGGGGGACCAAGTTCAAGGCGGCTTGGTTTAGGAATTCAGCGTTTGCAAGCGTGAATTTCTTCATGGCAGAGATCGACGGTAAAGCCGTTTTTGATGAGGCCACATTTTCCAGTCTTGCGCACTTTACTCATAGCAAATTCAACGGTGATGCCTCCTTTGTAAAGGTGGTTTTTGGTTCAGCAAGTAGTTTCAGTTCGTCGATCTTTGGTGCGCTAGCTGATTTTGAGGAGACTCAATTCGGTGTAATGAGTGACTTCAGCAAGGTGACTTTTCTGGGGCGCGTTAGGTTCCAAAACTCGACCTTCAAGGAAGTGTCATTTGGTGCGTTAGATCTAGGTAAGAGTTCCGATGTTGTTTTTGAAACGTTAAGCCTCTCCAGTGCTTCCTTTCTTGATACTGACCTTCAAGAAATCCGATTCAGAGATGTTCGCTGGTATCGCCTTGCGGGCTCCCCATTCTTGGGTCATAGGCGAGCGTCATTGTGGGATGAGTTTCGCCCGTTGGTGGCAAAACCACGAGACTTTGAGCGAATTGCGGAGAATTACAGGCAACTTGTTCTCGCATATGAACGCAAACGAGATTTTGAAATTGCCGAAGACTTTCACATAGGCGAGATGGAAATGCGACGTAAGAAGATCGCGGCAAACTTCAAGGATCCACGAGTACGTAAAATGCGCGAGTGGATTAACGCGTATAGCTTCTATCGCCGGTTGAGCAATTACGGAACGAGCTACGTGCAGGCTATCGTGGTTCTCGTGCTGTTTCTGTGCATGTTTTCAGTTGCATTTCTCTATTCTGGATTTCGGAGTACTGAAAATCCACCACGAACCATCGAGTACAACGTTCTTCCCGACGAGTCGCATCATCACGTTTCCACCCGTGAGTGGGTGGGTGACTACTTCTCAGCGATGTCTTTGTCTGCGTCAATCGCTACCTTCCAAAGAGACCGATTCTATGAGCCTTTGCCGGGGATTTCTCGGTTCTGGCTGTTCGTATCCGCAGTAGGACTTACGGGGCAGGTCGCAATGATACTACTGGCTTTAAGAAGAAGATTCAGACGATGAAAATCACAGTCCTCTACGTCGGATCAAGTTTGCTGGCCCCACTGCGCAATGGGGAGCGAGAAATCAATCGTGAACATCGATTGGATTTTCGTCTGTCTGCATACAACTTCGGGGCGCCTTTTACCGACGACGAGTGGGAGACGATCGAAAATGATTTGACCGGCGCAGATGTCGTCTTTGTGATTCATGTGATGGATGGCGAGAACGTGTCGCACCTGTTGCCGCTGCTGGATCGACGAGTCAAAGCGACGATCGTCATCAATTGCATGCCTGAGTTGATGAAGCGTACGAGGGCCGGCAAATTGGACTTCGCGAAGCTCCCGGGAGTCAGGAGTAAAGCGCCAGGAGCCAAGGGCAAAGAGCAGGGAGAAGACGATCTCAACCATGGCGGATTACTTAGATCAATCAGCTCGTGGATTGGAAGGCAAGCGAAAGGGAAGGGAAAGAACGGTGCTGCGTCGCACGGTCGGGCTGACTATTTGAAGTGGGCCGAGCGTCTGCCGGGTCTTCTGCGCTTTGTGCCGAACGCCGGCCGTTTGCGCGACGCAAAGAATTACCTGTTGCTGGTGAGTTACTTTCTGCAGCCCACGCCAAACAATATTCGCTCGATGATCCTGCTGGCGCTGAAGGAGTATGTTGATGACGAGCGCTTAAAGACAATAGACGTTCCGGCGCCTGAGGCCTTGCCCTCGGTCGGGATCTATCATCCGGATGCGCCGGCGTTGTTCGAATCGTTTACAGCGTACGAAGCGTGGTATCGGGATCGAAGTCCAAAGTCCAAAGTTCAAAGTCCAACGGAACACGAATCGCTGGCTCCACGGTCAACGATTGGTCTCCTGTTGATGCGGCCGCAAATTGTCAGCAACGCGCGCAAGCACTATGACGCCGTAATTCGAGCGATCGAAGCCGAAGGATTAGATGTGATTCCGGCGATCTCGACGTTTATGGACAATCGTGAAGCGTGCGAGCGGTTCTTTGTCGGTACGCAGGCCTCTGGCCTGCAGCAGTCGAGACCGTCGCGCCCCGAACAGCACGCGGGACGCGTGCGTACCGAAGGGGTGCGTACCGCGCGCGTCAGCCAAATTGTTTCGCTCACCGGTTTTAGTTTTGTCGGCGGTCCGGCAATGAATGACAGCGAGGCTGCGGCGAACTTTCTGGGCGATCTGAATATTCCTTATCGATCGCTGGTTAGCCTCGACACCCAGACGATCGAGTCCTGGCGGGACTCATTCACTGGATTGAATCCGGTCCAGACAGGAATGCAAATCGCCATTCCGGAAATTGACGGGGCGACCGAGCCTTTTGTTTTTGGCGGCATTTCGGCCCAAGGCGTCGAACCCGCGGCGCTGGACAATCGCTGCGCCCGCATTGCCCGGCGGCTGAAGCGTTGGAACTTACTTCAAACATCGACCCGCGCCGAACTGAAAATCGCGCTTGTTGTTTATTGCTTCCCACCAAACAAGGGAAACATCGGAACCGCCGCTGACCTCGATGTCTTCGCCAGTGTTCAAGACATCCTGGCGCAGCTGCAAAGGGATGGTTATCGAGTCAGCGTTCCGGAAAGCGCCGACGCGCTCCGCGATCTGTTGTTAGGCGGGAACTCGGGCGAGTTCGGCACAACCGCAAACATTGCTTATCGGATGAAGGTCGATGACTATCGACAGCTTTGCCCATTTGTCGATGCGATTGAGACGGAATGGGGACCGGCACCCGGCGCGATCAATTCTCATGGAGGGGAACTTCTGATTCAGGGCGTGACGTTCGGCAATGTTTTCATTGGCGTCCAGCCGACATTTGGCTTCGAAGATGATCCGATGCGCCTGCTGATGGCCAAAGGCGGCGCACCCCATCACGGGTTTGCCGCTTTCTATTCTTATCTGGAGGGTGTCTTCAAAGCCGACGCCGTGGTTCATGTTGGCACGCATGGCGCAATGGAGTTCATGCCCGGTAAGCAGGTCGGACTGTCTGGTGAATGCTGGCCGGACCGTTTAATCGGCGAATTGCCTAACATTTATATCTATAGCGTCAATAACCCATCCGAAGGGACGATCGCCAAAAGGCGTTCCTACGCCCAGTTGATTTCATACCTCACTCCGCCGATTGAGAACGCCGGCCTATATAAAGGACTGGCGACCCTGAAGGATCTGATCGAAAGCTATCGCTTTTCGACGAGTGAAGAAGAACGCGAGCGGATCTACCAGGCGATAGAGAACACGAGAAAAGACCTGAACCTGGAACTCTCCTAATCCGCGGTCTCGGAGCGCCCGCCCGAAAGGGAAGTCACGTAAGCCCTGAACTCTTCAGCCCTGAGGTGATGTCTGAACGCCTCGACTCCGTTAATAGAAAGGACCGGGATCTCGAAACGATATTGGGCGAACAGCTGTGCGTCACCTTCAATATCGACTTCGACCAACTCATAAAGCTCTGAACAGTTTGCTCCCAGCATCTGCTGTTTCATTTCGTCACACAGGCCGCACTCAGCTTTGGTATATAAAACGAGACGTAACTTCCCAGCCAACTGTGATCACCTCCTGTCCAATTAAGCGGTTCTCAAAATATTATAAGGTCAAAGCGACCGGGGCTGTTGAGCTCTTCCAGGATTGTAAGAAGCCTGATCAAGCCCATCGTCCTCCGTCGCGATAGAAATTAATGCACTACTTTAAGAAATGCTCTTGCCAACTTTGCTGCGAAAGATGTATAAAGACACTTCTGTCGGGGCATTTTTATTATTCTATAGTTGCGACCGCACTTCTAGTGAACAAGCTGGATAGGTTTTCACAGAGACATAATTCCCTGTGTCGCGGGGTTCTATAACCAATTGTCGAACCTGCGGCGTTGAAGTGTGAGCGGTCGCACTTGTGATCCCGATCACAATTGCGGAGGTTCCTGGAGTGGATAGTACCGCCAACGAACAAAGTTCAGCAGTTGCCGCACCGCCGGCGGGCTCGGCGACGCCGCCTGCAAAGCCCGTGGCCCGGCCGGCGGCCAGACCGCCATCGGTGGTCGTCGAATCAACGCCCGATCCGCCAATCAACAAGATGCGACGCCGCATCGTTTGGGCGAGCGTCGCCGGCTTTCTGACCACGTGCTTCCTGATGTTCGTGCGGTTCTTTTTGCCGCGCGCAATCTTTGAACCTTCCAGCACCTTCAAAATCGGATTTCCTGGCGACTACGCATTGGGCGTCGATACTAAGTGGCAACAACAGTATCGCATTTGGGTCGACAAGACTTCAGATCGCCTTTTCGTGGTTTATGCACGCTGCACGCACCTGGGCTGCACCCCTGACTGGAAGGCCAGCGAGAACAAATTCAAGTGTCCATGTCACGGCAGCGGTTATGACAGCGAAGCAATAAATTTTGAAGGACCGGCGCCGCGGCCGATGGATCGCGCGCACGTCGAGCTCGATGCCGAGGGGCAGATCGTGGTCGATGTGAGCAAGCTTTACCAGTGGCCCAAAGGTGAGCGCAACCAATTTAACGACCCCGGGGCATTTATTCCGTTGTAAAAAATGGACGAGCCTAAAGACCAAAAAGAAACGAAACAGCTGACCGGCGAAAAGACAAACGTCGGGTTGGTCGAGCGCGCCAAAGACACGGCAGTGTCGCTGAAGGATCGGGCGCTCGAAGAGGCGAAAGACTACAAGGATCCGCAGCAGACGCAGGTCTGGAAATCGATTTTCCGCGTCTCTCATGAGCGGTCCGATCCGCGTAATCGTTCGCTGGCCATCCTCTCGAACGTCTTCCTGCACCTGCATCCGGCAAAGATCAATCGCGACGCGGTGCGTTATCAGTACACCTGGGGAATGGGCGGCATCACCTTCTACCTCTTCATTGTGCTGACATTCACCGGCGTTCTGCTGATGTTTTATTACCATCCGACGAAGATCGTGGCGTTCCGCGACATCCTTTATCTCGAGCACGACGTGCCGTTCGGAAAGCTCTTGCGCAACATGCATCGTTGGGCGGCGCACCTGATGGTGATCACGACCTGGCTGCACATGTTTCGGGTGGTGCTGACCGGTTCGTACAAGAGGCCGCGCGAATTCAACTGGTGCGTCGGGGTGGTCCTTCTGGTTTTGACTCTGCTGCTTTCGTTTACCGGATACCTTCTGCCGGACGATCAGCTGGGCTTCTGGGCGGTCACCGTGGGAACCAACATGGCGCGTGCGACGCCGATGTTAGGAAGCGAAGGGCCCTTTGGGGCACAGCTGGGTCTGACGCCGTACAACGATGTGCGGTTTGGCCTGCTGGGCGGGTCGATCGTGGACGATAACGCCCTCTTGCGTTCGTATATTTGGCATTGTATTGGCATTCCGCTGGTCGCCTCGATATTCATGGCGGTCCATTTCTGGCGCATTCGTAAGGACGGAGGAATTTCAGGTCCGGCGCCGGTCATGCTCGAGTCAGAGATGAAAGTGCTGAAAAAGAAATGAGTGCGATAGTCGAACAGCCAACTTCTAATTCTCGCCGAAATAAGATGATCGGCTGGGCCGTCGTCATCGTGCTGCTGGGGCTGTTCATTTATTCGGTCCAGGACTGGCACCAGCTTTGGAAGGTCGCGTCGGCTGCCGATAACATTCCGATCGTCGCGATGTTGTTCCTGGTGCCGTTCTTTACCTGGCTTGGAATTAAGCAGGCGAAGGCGAACGATAAACTGATCGTTAACCTCGAAGGTGACAAGACTCTGGCCAAGTCACATCATCGAAAGTCTGAACCCTGGCGTCCGGGTTGGGCCAAAGAGATTCACGTCTGGCCCTACCTGGTGCGCATCGAGTTTCTGGCGGCCGTCATTGTGACGGTCGTTTTGTATGTCTGGTCGATCACACTGAACGCCCCGCTGGAAGAACCGGCGAATCCAAACCTGACAATGAACCCGTCGAAGGCCCCCTGGTACTTCCTCGGTTTGCAGGAGATGCTCGTCTATTTCGATCCGTGGATTGCCGGCGTGGTGATGCCTTCAATCATCATGATCGGATTGATGGTTTTCCCTTACGTCGATTCAAATCCGCTGGGCAATGGTTACTACACGCTGCGGCAGAGACGGTTCGCGCTGAACATGTTCAACTGGGGCTTTCTGATGTGGATCCTTTTGATCTTCATCGGCACGTTCATTCGCGGACCGGGCTGGATTTGGTTCTGGCCCGGCCAGACCTGGGACCACGCCACGGTCGTCTTCGATCGTAATCGCGACCTGCACGAGATTATCGGCGATTTTTTTGGGAAGACGCTGGGCATCCCGGGATTCAGCCTGCTGAATACCAACTGGGTGGTGAAGGCGATGTTTGGGGCGATCGTTGTCGGTGGCTTCTATCTCGTCGGCGCGCTCTTCTTTCACTGGTTGATGAGGCGTGGGCCGCTCCGGATGAAATATCTGTTGTCGCCGAAGAAACTCTGGGCCTGGGCCAAAGAGCCCGACCCCTTTGAAGAAAAGCTTCTGGCAAACACCAGCCTGCTGCAATACGTGACTTTCCAGTTCTTTGCGATCAGCGTGTTGCTGGCGATGCCGGTCAAGCTGTTCTTACGTCTGGTGTTTACGATTAAGTATGTTTGGGTTACGCCCTGGTTCAATGTCTGATCAGGTTGTCCGACAAACTTTAGTTTGTCGTTGCGATGCGCGGCCGCACGGCCAAAAGACCGACTAACTCGACGAACTAAAGTTTATCGAACATGGAATCTCAGGAACCGATCGAATCCCTGGTAAAAAAAGAAGCGGAGCCGCAACGCGATCCGATCGTCAGCCAATCGACGAGCGCGATTATTTTCGTCTGTATGCTGTTGCTGATGCTCTCCACGGGCTGGGCCTTGTACGACGAAGGTTTTGGCCAACGTCCCTGGAAGCCGATGCAGCAGGAGTTCGTCAAGCGTTACACCCGCTACCTCCGCAGCATTCGCAACAAGGCCGGCCAATCAGAGACGGAAGTCAAAGAGACGCCTGAATACCAGCAGCTTGCCGAAGACGCCAGCGCCTCGCTGGAAAAGGTAAAAGCCGACCTCGCCGAAAAAGACAAAAAGGTCAGTGCGATCCAGGCGAAGCTCGACGCGGTTACCGATCCCTTCCAAAACCAGCGCGGCCGCATCGTCGTGATCACCTTTAAGTTAGAGACAGCCCGCGAAGGCAGCATGTGGCACAGTTTTTACAAGCGTCAGTTAGAAACGAAGAAGATCGAAAAAGTCTCCGTCGACTTGCCCGACGACAATGGCAAGGTCACCCGGCAGAAGATGAACTATGACGAGCTGGGGAAGACGTTCAACGACCTGCGCGAAGAAAAGGCCAGGGTGCTGGGCCAGAAAGCCGAGTTGCTGAAAGAGCCGACCGAGCTGGCCAAGAAGCGTGACGAGTATCTAAAGAACCACGTCAGCCTGCTGCCGAGAAAGAGCATCGAGGACCTGATCAAGAAGAACGAAGAGAACTTTGATTACACAATCCTGGGCCATCAGGTCAACGTGATGGAGTACAAGATTGTCGATCGCTGCGAGATTTGCCATTTAGGGACGCGCGAGCCTTTGCCGATTACCGCTTCTGATATGGCGCCTAACGGTCCGGGCAAGAAGGCTGATGAGTTGGCGAACGCGTTCGTCAGTCACCCGCGCAAAGAACTGCTCCAGATTCATAAGCCCGACAAGTTCGGCTGTGCGGCTTGTCATGGCGGTAATGGCCGCGCCACCACCAGCATAGAGAAAGCCCACGGTCAGAATCCATTCTGGCTGCATCCACTATTTCCCAAAGAGAACACTGAAGCCGGTTGTCAGATGTGTCACGCAAATGATCGCGTGACTCAGGGCGCCGACAAGCTGAACCTGGCGAAGGATTTGTTTTATCAGCGTGGCTGTGTCGGCTGCCATCGGATGGAAGCGTTCGATCGAGAATCCGATGCGCTCACTAACGCGCGGCAGCAGATTTCGCAGCTGCAGGAACAAATTGTCGCCAACGATCGTCAGGCGCGACTGAATACCGAAGCCAGCGCGAATGCGACTGACGACGCAAAGGTCCAGCAGCTGTTGGCCGATGCCGAATCACTGCGCGTTCAAAACAGTCTATTGGCAGCGCGCATCGACGAGCTGAATTTACAGACGCGCTATCTACAGCAGGATCAGAAGAAGGTTGGCCCGAACCTTAAAGATGTAAGGCTGAAATTGCGCAAGGAATGGGTCCCGGTCTGGTTGAGAGACCCGCAGGCATTCCGTCCCGGCACGAAGATGCCGACGTTCTGGCGTTTTCACCTCGACGGCAAAGGGGGTGAAGAGGATCTGAAGGGCGTCGCCGCTTATCTTTGGCAGAACAGTTTTGACGGCAAGGTCCCCGCGCAGTCAAAGGGCGACCAGACACACGGGAAGGAACTGTTCGAAACCAGAGGTTGTTTGGCCTGCCATTCGATTGGTGAAGACACCAGCAAGCTCGGCGGCACCTTTGCGGCCAATCTCAGCCGCGTCGGCGAGAAATCGAATTACGACTACATCGTGCGCTGGATTTATAACCCGCGCGAGCGCTGGGCCCCTTATTGTCCAAAGGAAAAACGCGACCTGACTCCGGAAGATTACGCGAAGCACCATCAGCCCTACCTCTTCGACAATGAACTGCACTCGACTTGTCCAAACGATGGCGCCGAGCTGCAAGTGCAGAACATGACGGTCATGCCGAACCTCCGTCTGTCGGAACAGGACTCGCGCGATATCGCCACCTATCTCTTCTCTCTGTCTGCACCGCAGGCGTCCGAAGACGTTTCGTACATGGACGATCCGAAGCTGGCCGAGGAAGGGAAAGCCGAGATCAAACAGTATGGTTGCGCCGGCTGTCACGAGATCAAAGGTTTTGAGGAAGAGCAGAGAATCGGCAAAGAACTGACGACCGAAGGCTCGACGCCGCTCGAGCGTCTCGACTTTGCCTTGTTGACACAGGATGCCGAGTACGGCCGTGAAGTCTTGAAAGACGCGGATGGAAAAACTGTTAAGCTCCATCCCAAAGAGAAGGAAAAAGAGTGGTACAACCACCGCGGCTTCTTTGAGCACAAGCTGGCCGAACCCGGAATTTACGATCGAGGCAAATCGGAGTATCTCGATCCGAAGGAACGGCTGCGCATGCCGAAGCCTTACCTGACAGACGAATGGCGCACCAATCTGACCACGCTCCTGCTCGGCAGCTTGGGACCGGAGGGCGCAAATGTGCCGACGTCGCTCTTCTACAACCCGCAGGATTCGCGACGCCAGGACATACAGAACGGCTGGTGGGTAATCAAGAAATACAACTGCATGGGCTGTCACGTGCTTCAGCCCGGGCAAAACATCAGCGTCTACAACAACTCACCCGAGCCGGCTATAACGAATGGCACGGTGCTGAATGCGTTGCCGTTCTACGCAACTCAGAAAGAGTTTCTGCCGCCCATGCTGACCAGCGAGGGCGCGCGTGTGGATCCGGATTGGTTGATGAAGTTCCTGAAGGATCCGTCGCTGATGAGAGAGGGCGAGAAGCCACCTGCGCCTTCGTCGGCCCCGGCTGCGGCGTCTTCGCCGGCGGCGAGCGCTTCGCCGTCTTCGAGTCCGCGGGCAGCAACGGCCGGCGCCAACGATCAAAGCAATGGCCGGCTGCTGCCGCAGTGGGGCGCCAATCGTAACGGCATCCGTCCATATCTTCAGGTGCACATGCCGACGTTCAATTTCTCGCCGAACGAGTTGCGCGTGCTGGTGCGGTTCTTCATGGCGGTCTCGTCGCAAAACGAGCCTTACATCAAAGAGCCGATGGTGCCGCTGACGGAATCTGAAAAATCGATTGCCCGAAGCATCTTTGTGTCGGGCACGCCTTGTTTGAAGTGTCACATCACGGGCGAGCCGGCGCATGACGCCAAGGCGATCGCGCCCAACTTCCTTTTGGCAAGTGAGCGACTGAAACCGGATTGGACTTTCCGTTGGCTGCTCGATCCCGCGCAGATCAGTCCAGGCACAGCAATGCCCAGCAGCTTGTTTAAGCAGGACCAGGGCCATTGGGTTGTGAATCTGCCGAACCCGCCTGCGGACGTCGCGAACTATCACTACGACCATGCGCGTCTGCTGGTGCGTTACATGTTCCTGATGACTCCGGATGAGCAAAGGCGGCTGCTTTCAGCGACGCCTGCGGCTCCGGCTGCGGCGGCTCCAGCGGCAACACCCGCGCCGCAGAAGACGGGGCGAAGCAACTTAAAGCCGCGTAAGGCTGAACAGCTGAGCCGCAACCGCGCCGGCAATCGTCGCGGCAATTTGAGCAATCATCGTCGCCATCATGCGGGGAAGAACTGAACTAATGAAGTCAGTAGCAGCGCAGTTTGCCGAAGTGGCAACGGGCGTCCCGCCCGTGAATCACGCGCAAGATGCGCGTGCCACATAACTGAGGTATGCTGGGCGTCAAAATCTAACGTTTTCTTAAATATTGGAGGACTCAATTATGTTGAGTAAACATGCAAAATTATGGCTCGGTCTAATCGCCATTGTCAGCCTGATGTCGTTGGCATCGTCCTGCGGCAAGAAGGAAGTCGAGGAAGATGGACCGACGACAGAGGGCAAGACTTACACCGCCAAAGGCAATGAAGGCACTATTTCAGGAGTGATTTCATATACGGGCACCGCTCCGGAATCTAAAAAGATCGATACCGCAGCTGATCCTGCTTGTACTTCAAAGAACCCGAACCTGACGACGGAAGAGTGGGCGGTTAAAGACAGCAAGGTCGCGAACACCTACGTCTACATCAAGGAAGGCACCCTGACCGATGGCTCGAAGGTGAGTGCATATTCGACCTGGCCCGGCACGCCCGCAGCGGCAGCGCTCGATCAAAACGGCTGTCATTACAGGCCGCACGTACTGGGTGTGGTGGTTAATCAAGCCATCACAATTACGAACAGCGATCCAACGACACACAACATTCACTTCACGCCCAAGAATAATCCTGATTGGAACCAATCACAGCCCAACGGCGCAGCGGCCCTGACGCATAAGCTGGCGCGCGCGGAGGTTCTGGTTCCGGTGAAGTGTAATCAGCACCCGTGGATGAAGTCCTACGTCGCCGTGAGTAAGCATCCGTTCTTCGCAGTTAGCGCTGAGGATGGCAGTTTTACGATCAAGGGCGTGCCTCCCGGTAAGTACACCGTCGTGGCCTGGCATGAAGGCGGCGCAAACGGAACTGAAAAGACCATGGAAGTAACGGTGCCCGCCAGTGGCGCCGGCAAGGCTGACTTTGCCTTCGGCGCGACCGCTATGGGACAGCCGAGCTCTTTGCCGATGATGCCCGCGATCGAGTTTCCCATGGCCGCCATGAAGCACTAAGAGCATTACCAAAGGTCTTTGGTCTTGGGTCTTAGTTGCGTGATGGTTGAGGCAACTATCAAAGACCAAAGATCCAAGGCCAAAGACCAAATCGGCAATCGACAATGTCCAAAGGTTTACATCGCTTCGCCGTGCTGGTGGCGTGCGCGACGTTCTTTCTCATAATCGCCGGCGCCAACGTCACCAGTCATGACGCTGGTCTGGCGACTTCGGACTGGCCGCTTTCAAACGGCTCGCTGTTCCCCAAAATGGTTGGCAACCTGTTTTGGGAACACGGTCACCGAATGGTGGCGACGGCCGTCGGCATGTTGACGATTGTCCTGGCAATTTACACGCAGGTGCGCGAGCGACGGATGTGGGTCAAGCGGCTGGGATGGGCTGCACTCGCGGGAGTAATCGCCCAGGGACTGCTCGGCGGTTTGACCGTCAAGTTGAATTTGCCGCTGGCGGTTTCGGCAGCGCACGCGACTCTGGCTCAGTTGTTCTTTCTCATCACCGTCAGTCTGGCAGTATTCACATCGCGCGGATGGAGAGAGCAGGAAGCGCGTCTAGCTGAAGACGACGGTCCTTCGATTCGATCTCTGGGCGTGGTCGCAATGGTGGCGATTCTGGCCCAGTTGGTTCTGGGCGCCACGCTGCGACACTCGGCGACCTGGGATCAGGATTTGCCAACGAGCTTGTTACTGGCACACCTCGGCGGTGCGCTAATCGTGACCTTGATTTTGGGATTCACGATCATGAGCGTGCTGCTGCGTTACCGGGCAGAGAAGTATCTGGCCAAGCCGGCGGTAATTGCCGCGGTGCTGCTGTTGGCGCAACTTGGTCTGGGGTTGGCCGCATACATTACGCGCGTCAGGTCGCCGTACGATCCGCAACCGCTGACCCCGATGGTGGCCATTACGGTGGCCCATGTCGCCTGTGGCGCGCTGGTGTTTGCCACGACAATTGTTCTGACCTTGCGCGCGTTTCGGGTGCTACGCATTGACCGCAAGGAATACGCGCTGGCTGCGGCTTGATTGTCCGACAAACTTCAGTTTGTCGCCGGCTTGTTTGTCGAGAAAAACGACAAACTAAAGTTTGTCGGACACTTTAGCGGTAATAAACAACTCCCGAGTTTCAAGTTCTCAAGGACAGAAAACGTTTTTCATGAAGACTGCTGCAATAGAACTGAATCCATCGAACGGCGCTGAAATAGTTGCTCCGTTAACCGCCAGAGCGCGGGTCGGCGCGTACTTTGAGCTGACGAAACCGAGAATAACTGTTCTCATCATGCTCACTTCGGCCGCGGGCTTTGCCCTTGGGTCGCGCGGCGCGGTCAACTACGTGTTGTTGACGCACGCGCTCATCGGCATAGGACTACTCTCATCCGGCATCGCTACGCTGAATCAGTTCATCGAGCGCGACCTTGACGGTCTGATGCGCCGCACCGCGGATCGCCCTCTGCCATCCGGACGGTTATTTCCGATCGAAGCCTTATGGTTTGGGGTGCTGGTTACGGCCGGGGCCGAAGTTTATCTCGCGGTCCTCGTCAACACGCTGACCTCATTGCTGGGCCTGACCGTAATTGCGGGCTACCTGTTCGTCTATACGCCGTTAAAAACGCGCACTTCTCTGTCGACGGCGCTGGGTGCATTTCCGGGAGCTATGCCGCCGCTGATGGGATGGACGGCCGCACGGGGCCAGATTGACATAGCCGCCTGGGTCCTGTTCGCGATTCTTTTCCTGTGGCAGTTTCCACATTTTCTGGCGATTGCCTGGATGTATCGCGAAGATTACGGGCGCGCCGGAATTCGCATGTTGCCGGTGGTTGAGCCGGATGGCCGGGTGACCGGACAGCAGATCATCCTGTATGCGCTGATGCTGGTGCCGGTGAGTTTGCTGCCGGCGGTTCTGGGAATCTCAGGTAGGGTTTACCTGTTTGCGGCGTTGGTGCTCGGCATTCTGTTCCTGGCCTTCAGCATCCGGGCCGCGCTTTCGAAATCCAATCAACATGCTCGCCAGCTTTTGCTGGCCTCGGTACTTTACCTGCCGCTTTTGTTTGGAGTGATGGTCTTGAATCGGTGAAGTGTCCGACAAACTTTAGTTTGTCGTTTTTCTCGAACAACCCGAGACGGTGACAAACTGAAGTTTATCGGACAATCTAGAGGAGACAACTGATGGGACGGCTTCTGGGAATAGTAATCTGGGGGATCACGATCGCTTCGGTCTGGATGTTTGTTAGCGGAAAGTGGTGGTTTCCGGCATCCATTTCGGAGCATGGCGGGCGCGTGGACAGCCAGTTCATGATCACCATCATCGTCGTGGGCATTTCCTTCACCGCCGCGCAAGTCGGACTGGGTTGGGTGGTCTGGAAGTTCCGCGACAACGCCGACAAGCAGCGCGCCACTTACTCACACGGCAACAACCGGCTCGAGGTCGTTTGGACGGTGGTGACCGCAGTCATCTTTATCAGCCTGGGCATCATGGGACAGAGAGTCTGGGCTTCGCTGCACCTGCACAACGCGCCTCCGGGATCGCTTCAGGTCGAAGTCGTGGCGCAGCAGTTCAGTTGGAACTTTCATTATGCCGGCAAGGACAAAGCCTTTGGCCGCACCGATCCAAATCTGATTGACGATTCGGCCCTCAACTATGTCGGCATTGATGAGACTGATCCCAATTCCAAAGACGACGCAGTTGTGTCCACTTTGGTGATTCCGGCAAATCGCCCGGTTGAACTTATTCTTCGCTCGAAAGATGTAACTCATAGTTTCTTCGTTCCCCAGTTGCGGTTCAAACAGGACCTGGTTCCCGGCATGAACATTCACGTTCATTTCACCGCTAACCGCGTCGGCAAATACGAACTGGCCTGCGCTGAACTTTGCGGCATGAATCACTACAAAATGAAATCTTTCATGCTGGTCTTGCCTGAGAACGAATTCAGCGAGCTGGTCACAATGCCGCAGGACAAGTTCCAGGCGCGGACCGCCGAACTGATGGCCAAATATCAACTTCCGACTTATTGAGTTAAGAATTTTTGTCCCTTCGTTTAGAGGAGACCTACGATGGCAGAAGCAACCCATGAAGAAGTGCACCGGCACCCGGCGCCGACCGGCTTCATACGCAAATACATTTTCAGTATCGATCACAAGGTGATCGGCATCCAGTACATCCTGCTGGCGTTGGCGGCGGTGTTGGTCGGAATGATTATGTCTGTGTTGATGCGCGTGAATCTGAGTTGGCCGGGAACGCACATCAAGATCCTTGAGACCCTGTTTCCTCAGGGCGCGCCGGGGGGCGTGATGTCGCCTGAGTTTTACCTCAGTCTGGTGACGATGCACGGCACGATCATGGTCTTCTTCGTGCTGACTACTGCGCCACAGGGGGGCTTTGGGAATTATTTTCTGCCGATTCAAATTGGCGCCGATGACATGGCGTTTCCCTATTTGAACATGTTGTCGTTCTGGGTCACCTTCGTCGGTTTCATAGTCATTCTGCTGGCCATCTTTGCCGAGGGAAATGCCACCGTGGGCGGCTGGTTTACCGCCATCGGAGAGTCCTGGGCGGGCGGCAGCGGCACCGTCGGACCCATTGGCGGATGGACGGGTTATGCGCCGCTCAGCGCTTTAGGAAAGATTGCCGGTCCGGGTCAGGGCGCCGGTGTGAATCTCTGGATTATCAGCGTCGCAATTTTCTGTGTCGGCTCGCTGCTGGGCGCACTGAACTTCATCACGACGCTGCTGAACATGCGGGCGCCGGGAATGTCTCTGATGCGCATGCCCTTGACCTGCTGGGCCTGGTTCACCACCGCGGTGCTGGCGCTGCTTTCATTTCCAGTGTTGCTGGGCGGCGGCATTCTGCTGATGCTCGATCGCATGGTGGGCACGAGCTTTTTCATTCCCGGTGGTCTCTATGTCAGCGGCAGCACGGTGCCCCTGCATACCGGCGGCTCGCCTTTGCTCTGGCAGCACCTATTCTGGTTTTTCGGTCACCCGGAAGTCTACATTGCGATTGTGCCGGGCATGGGCGCGACGTCGCACATCCTTTCGACCTTTGCACGCAAACCGGTGTTTGGCTACCGGGCCATGGTCTTTGCCATTTTTGCCATCGGCATGTTGGGCTTCTTTGTCTGGGGTCATCACATGTTCATGAGCGGGATGAGCCCCTATTCCGCGATTGCTTTCTCGGTATTGACGCTTTCGATTGGCGTCCCGTCAGCAATTAAGACGTTCAACTGGATCGGGACCCTGTGGGGCGCCCGGATTCGATTTACGACGCCGATGCTCTTTGCTATCGGGTTTGTTTCCCTTTTTGTCGCGGGCGGAATTACGGGACTGGTCCTGGGACAGACTTCGCTCGACTTTTTCTTTCACGATACCTATTTCGTGACCGCGCACTTCCATCTGGTGATGGGCGTGGCTTCAATCTTCGGCATGTTCGCGGCGACCTATTTCTGGTTCCCGAAGATGTTCGGCCGGATGATGAACGAAGGCCTGGGCAAGGTCCATTTCTGGATCACCTTTGTAGGTGTCTACGCCATCTTCATTCCGTTTCACGCGATGGGATTGCTGGGGATGCCCCGGCGGTATGCCCGCTTTGACGAATATGAGTTCCTGAAAAACTCTAAAGGTCTGGTGTTATTCGTGACCATCGCGGCCATCATCACGGTAATCGCGCAATTGATTTTTTACTTCAATTTCTTCGTGAGCATTTGGAAAGGTGCAAAGGCCGGAGACAACCCCTGGGAGGCGACAACTCTGGAATGGGGTATTCCGTCACCGCCGCCGCACGATAACTTTGCGGGAATTGTTCCGGTGGTGCACCACGGGCCTTATGAATTTTCCGTTCCCGGCGCGCCGAATGATTTCATCATGCAGACAGATCCTGAAGGCATCTCAGTTCATGCCGATTCAGGAGGAGTAAGCGGTAATGGCGGCAACGGTCACAGGCACTGATCAGGCAGTCGGCGTCGGTATAGGTGGAGGTCCGCGGCCGAAAAACGGCAACGGTTTTCACCGCAACGGCGGCGGCAACGGGGACGGAGATGCTTTTCGCTTCTCGCCGGCGCGATACCGGCTCGGGGCCTGGTTCGCCATCGGCAGCATCCTGATGCTGTTTGTCGCGCTCACCAGCGCGTACATTGTGCGCTCGGCGTCGGCGAATGATTGGCAGCCGATTGCGATCCCGAAGGTGCTCTGGCTGAGTACGGTGCTGATTCTGTTTAGCAGTGTCACGATCGAAATTTCACGTCGATCTTTGAAGCAAAAGAGTGAAGCTGGTTACCACCGTTGGCTGGCCGTGACGACGATCCTGGGTCTTGGTTTTCTGGGATCGCAGTTGATCGCTTGGCGGCAGTTGGCGCGGCAGGGAATTTATGTGGCCAGTAATCCCTACAGCTCTTTCTTTTATCTATTGACGGCGGCGCACGGCGTGCACCTGCTGGGCGGTCTCTGTGCTCTGACTTATTTGCTGGCGCGCAAAGGCAAATATAGAAGTCAACTCGACGGCGAGTTGAGGCGAATCGGGGCTGCTGACGGAGTATCGATCTACTGGCATTTCATGGATGTTCTGTGGTTGGGACTGTTTGGGCTTTTGATGTTTTGGAGATGATGTAACGCAAACTGTTAGTTTGCGCTTTCTGTCTCAAGCGAGCGGACCTTGGATTGGGGAATACGCAAACTAACAGTTTGCGTTACGACGGAGGTTAAAGTGGCAACTGAAGCACAAGCATTGACGGGCGACTGGGGTGGCGGCGTTCACCCGTATCGCGTGGGGCATCGCAAGCTGGGCATGTGGCTTTTCATCATGTCCGACTCACTGACGTTCTCGGCGCTCTTGATGGGTTACGCTTACCTGCGCGCTTCGAACGTCTGGCCGACGCCATTCAAGTTCTATCCCAGCATCGTTTTTTCGTCGGTGATGACTCTCGTGCTGCTGTCGTCGAGCCTGACGATGGTCATGGCCGTTTCGGCATCAGCCCACCGCAACCGCTCGAAAGCGCGCATGTGGATTATCGCCACGGCCATTCTGGGCGTCACCTTTATTGTGCTGCACTCGATCGAATGGAAGCACCTGATTGATGAAGGTCTGACACCGTTCAAATTGCCTGCAGAATGGGCCGAACATTGGCCGGGCGCTTCGCCCCTGTTCGGCGCGACGTTTTTTGGCATCACCGGGATGCACATGTTTCACGTGTTCACCGGTTGCATCTATCTTCTGATCGTGGCCGCTCGCGTTAACAAGCTGAAGCATGAGGACGTTGAGATTAGCGGATTGTACTGGCACTTTGTCGACCTGGTCTGGATGTTCGTTTTCCCGATGATCTATTTGCTGTCGGTTTATTCAAAGTAGTGGGATGAGTGGCACAGACTTTCGGTCTGTGTTACCGACATGAGTCACAGACTAAAGTCTGTGCCACTTTGGAGAATCACATGAACGCACATGCCGAAACTGAAGAGCATTTCGCCGGAAGCAATCGACTGTTCATGTCCGTCTGGTTTTGGTTGTTAATGCTGACGGGTCTGGAAGTGTTTCTGGGCTATGTTCAGTTGCCGGTAATCTATATGCTGGTGATTCTGATGGGCGCGTCAATCATCAAGGCAGCGCTGATTGTGGCCTACTTCATGCACCTGCGCTTCGAGCGGCTGAACTTGATTCTGACAATTGTGCCGGCCCTGGTAATTTGCATTTGTCTGTTGCTGGTTTTCTTTCCGGATAGTTTTCGCTCGAAGCATCTGCGTTATCAGGGACCGCCGCCGGCAGCTGAGAAACATTGAAAGGCCCAGCTTCGCAAAGGGTTTGATGATCGATGGCTGAATCAAATATGACTGACACCAGCGATTCAACTGAGAAACGCCAACAATCGGTCCTGAGCATAATCTGCCTGGTCGCCGCGGGACTTTTCCTGGCGCTGGTCGCCTACAATTTGTTTGCCGCCGGCGCCGTCATCAGCACCGACGGACTGTTTTTCACGGTGGTGCCTTTACTGCTGGCTCTGTGCTTTCTGGTCGTGCCAGGTTTTGACATGTGGCAGAAACGGAAGGAAGCGCAGGCCGGATCAGCTGAAGGCGTCGCAGACGCCCACGCCGCCGCTCACGCCGTGCCGGAAGAAGAAATTCATTTTGCCGGCAGCAACAAGCTTTTCTCGATCATTTGGCTCTGGCTGCTCGGGCTGACTGCCGTAGAAGTGCTTTTTGGCTACATCAACTTGCCGGTGCTTTACATGCTGGTGATTTTGATGGGCGCGTCGATTATCAAGGCCGCGCTGATCGTGGCCTATTTCATGCACCTGCGCTTTGAGCGCATCAACCTGATTCTGACGATCATCCCGGCCCTGGTGATTTGTATCTGTCTGTTGCTGGTTTTCTTCCCGGACAGTTTCCGGGCAAAGCATCTGCGTTACCAGGGACCGCCGCCGGCGCCCGCCGCGGAGGGCGCGCATTAGTGGCATGGGCGTCCCGCCCATGAATCACGCGCAAGATGCGCGTGCCACTTTGGCGAAGTAGATCTGAAATGAAACTTGTTCGCTACTCGATCCTGATTTTGATTGCGGCGCTCGGCCTTCTGCTGGCTGCCGAATCAACTCTGGCTCAGTGCGCGATGTGCCGCGCTTCAATCGGCGCGAACAGTTCGTTTATTCGTAACTTCAACATTGGCGTGCTGGTGTTGCTGGTGCCGCCGGTGTCGATGTTTTGCGCGATATTCATCGTGGCGTTCAGATATCGTAAGTCGGAATAGCTAAGGTAATCAGATAGCACGCCGGAGGCGTGCGTACCGTGGAAGATCTGGCACAACAACTTCGGATCGATGTCGATCGGCGCACCACGCGGGGACGATCATGCCCGCGCTGCGGCGGCAAGATTATTCCGTCGCACCGGGCTGTATACCAAAGCGCCGGCGACCCGAACGATGTCTATCCGTCCTGGCAATGTGAACGCTGCGGGTACGAAGAACTGGTTTCAAGGCCGGTCAAGGCTCCGCCTAAACACGGTGCAGCCGCTGACAAAGCCGCGCCGGCTAAACGCCCATCCGCCGTTTCAACCTCGAGCGCCGGCAGCGCTGTTGCTGCTCCGGAGGCAGGCGCCGCGGCCCGCGTCGTCCCCGCCTTGAAGGATCGAAAGGGTCGCGCTTTACCGCCCGACGTCAATCGAATGATGGACGAGATGAGTCGAGATAGAGGAACAAAAGAATAGGAACTAGCGCTCGTTTGGAAGGCACCCGGGTTGAGCCGGGATGCACCTGGAGTCTGATAAACTTGAATGAGCCCGCATTTTTCGCGGGCTCATTGAATAGTGGGACGGTTTAGAGTTCAAGCGGCTTTGCCCGAAAAGTCGATTCGCACTGGCTGGGAGCGCGGACGTCCTCGTCCGCAATGAGCGCGAAGCGCGAACTCTTCGGTTAGACCACGTGTAATACAGCAAACGGTGCGGACGGGGACGTCCGCGTTCCCGGCATTCACAATTTCGATCCGCCAATGTCGACTTTTCGGGCAAAGCCAGTTCAAGCTTTAGCTTGTCCTAACAAAAAAGATAGCCTAAAGGCTGAACTCTAAACTATCGTTTCCGAAAATGTACCGCTACTGCTCATTGAATTGAATCATAGAACGGAATAAGTCATGCTTAGAAAAAGTTTTGCGATCGGAGTTCTCATGGTGTTCAGCCTTGGCCCGGCGATGTCGCAAAGGGTTCGTCGCCCCCCGGCTTTGCCGAGCGCGATCAGTGAAGATGCACTGCGCGCGCACATCAAGTTTCTTTCGGACGATCGGCTCGAAGGCCGCGGCACCGGTTCCAAAGGAGGCGAAACGGCCGCGCTCTACATCGCCGAAGAGTTTGAGGCGCTGGGCTTGAAAGGCGCTGGTGAGAAAGGAAGTTTCTGGCAACCGGTGTCGCTGGTCGGCGTGAAAGCCGATCCGAAAACTGAACTTCGCATTAGCGGTCAAAGCGGTTCTGAGTCGTTTAAGTTTGCCGACGACTTTGTCGCTTTCACCGGAGCCCAAATTGAGAGGGTGAACATCAACGCGGACCTGGTGTTCGTTGGCTACGGCATCGACGCGCCCGACCAGAAATGGAACGATTACAAAGGTCCCGCCGAAGATTATCGTGGCAAGATTCTGGTGATGCTGGTGAACGATCCGCCGGCAACCAAAGAGGAACCGGATTTGTTTGGGGGCCGCCGGCTTACTTACTCCGGACGCTGGACTTACAAATTCGAAGAGGCCGCGCGGCGCGGCGCGGTCGGCGCGCTCCTGCTGCACACCAATGAATCGGCCGGCTATGGCTGGAATGTGATTCGAACTTCGAACGGATCGTGGCGATTCGACCTGGCGCGCATCCCTGGTGACAATACTCCATACCTGCAAGTTCGTTCGTGGATGACGGATGACGCGGCGCACCGGATGATGCGACTCGCCGGTTTGAATCTCGATGATTTGCGAAAACAGGCAGCGTCGCGTGATTTTCGACCGGTGAAACTTAACCTCAAGGCTTCGCTCGATCTAAATAGTGAAGTGAAGCGCGTCGAAGCTCCCAACGTAGTGGCCACTCTGCCCGGACGGGATCCGAAACTGCGCGACGAGTACGTGGTGTTTTCCGCGCACTGGGATCATCTCGGCGTGGGAGCGCCCAACAAAAACGGCGACACGATTTACAACGGCGCCCTCGACAACGCGACCGGCGTAGCGTGCGTGATCGAAATTGCCCGGGTGCTCTCCAGCTTACCGCTGGCCGAACGGCCGCGTCGATCGATTCTTTTTCTGATACCGACCGCGGAAGAGCAGGGCCTGATCGGGGCCGAGTGGTATTCGCTTCATCCGCTCGTGCCGATCGGTAAAACTGCGGCGAACATCAATCTTGATTCGATGAACATACTTGGGCCGACACACGACTTTGTGCCACTCGGTGCGGAACGCTCTTCACTGAAAGCCGTGGTCGAGGCGATTGCCAAAGAACGCGGGGTGCGCATCTCGCCGGACCCCCGCCCGGAACAGGGATCTTTCTTTCGTTCGGATCATTTTCCGTTCGCAAAGGTAGGAGTCCCCTCGATTAGCCTGAAGGAAGGCAACGATTATGTTGGCCACCCGAAAGAGTGGGGCGCGCAGAAGTTCAAAGAATACAACGACGCGCACTATCATCAGCCGTCGGACGAATTTCGCGCCGACTGGAATTTTCAGGGCATGATTCAGGAGGCGGATTTTGCCCTGGCGATTGGAAGACGCGTTGCCGATGCGGCGACGATGCCAAAGTTTAATCCGGGAGATGAGTTTGCCGGAAAGAGGTGAGACTCTTTTAGATCTCAGATTTCAGATCTGAAATTTCAGATTTCCCGATTTACCAATGACTTTCTACGTCACCACACCCATCTATTACGCCAACAGCCTGCCACACCTCGGGCATCTCTACACCATGATTGTGGCGGACACGATCGCGCGTCAAAAAAGACAGCAGGGAATTGAGACGTTCTTTCTTACGGGGACGGATGAGCATGGCATCAATATCGAGCGCGCCGCCCAAAGAAATCATCGCACCCCAAAACAACAGGCTGATTACGTTGTTAGTTATTTCGAGCGAATGACCTCGGCCTTCGGCCTCGACACAGCGCACGGTGGCTTCGACGTCTTCATGCGCACCACAAACTCGTTTCACTACGAAGGTGCAAGTGAGTTGTGGCGGCGCGTGGCGAAAGCGAAAACACCGAAAGGCCGCGACGCGCTCTACAAGGGCCATTACGAAGGCTGGTTTTGCGCCCCCTGTGCGAGCTACAAGACCGAAGATGAATACGCGAAGCCGGCCAACCCGGACGACCCGCCGACCTGTCTGATCCATGAAACCAAACTCGATCGAGTGTCGGAAGAGAGCTACTTTTTTCGCTTGTCCGATTTTGATGAGGCGTTGTTAGAACTTTATCAGACACCAGACTTCGTGCGGCCCGAGGCGCGGCGTAACGAAGTGACCAGCTTTGTAGCCGGCGGTCTTCAGGATCTCTCCGTAAGCCGCTTGAAAACGTCCGTCAGCTGGGGCGTCCCCGTCCCTGACGATCCGAACCACACGATGTATGTTTGGTTCGACGCGCTTTCGAATTACATCACGGCCATTGGTTTTGGCAACGGGCAGCAACAAAAGGCCGTGGGCTTCGAAAAGTTCTGGCCGGCGTTGCACCTGGTCGGTAAGGACATCCTGCGCTTTCATGCGGTTTACTGGCCCGCTTTCCTTTTGGCCGCGGGCGTGCAGCTGCCGCGAGCCATTGTGGCGCACGGCATGTGGGTTGATCCGACGGGTCGAAAGATGTCGAAGACTCTCGGCAACACGATCGAGCTCGACGTGCTGAATAAGTTTTTCCCTATCGACGCGATTCGGTATTTCTGTCTGCGCGAAATGGTGTTTGGTCAGGACGGCAGGTTTGGATACGAAAACCTGATCGATCGGACCAATAGCGACCTGGCCAGCGGTCTGGGAAACCTCTCCAGCCGGACCCTGACGATGATTCAGCGATACTGCGACGGTCAAATTCCGGCAGGTACGATTCCTGATGAAGCCCGCTTGTCGGCCAAGCGGGCCGGTGTCGAGACGGACGATGCCGCCATCCGCAATTTCCTCTCACACGCTCGTGATGAATTTGTTCGCTACCTTGATGCTCTCGCGTTCAGTAAGGCGCTCGAAGAAGCGTGGGCAATCGTGGCGCGTACCGACAAAATGATCTCGGAGGCGAAGCCCTGGGATCTGGCGAAAGACGCGGGCCAGGTACAGACTCTGAATGCGGTGCTCTATCGCGCGGCGGAAACTCTTCGCTGGCTGGCGGTCATGCTTTATCCGGTGATGCCTTCGGCGGCGCGGGAAATTTACGCAGGTTTGGGTCTGAAGGATGATCCCGCCCGGATCAATCCGTCAGATCTGCAATGGGGCGACTTGCCTGCCGGCGACAGCATTGGCGAAGTAAAACCTTTGTTCCCCAGGATTGAGAAAGCGAAGACTATGGAAGAGATTAGAGATCAGAAGTCAGAGGTCGCACGCGAAGACTCAGAAACGTCAGCAGTAGCGGAGGGATCGGGGCAACCTGCGACGGAAGCTGACGCGGTCCCGGGTGTCGCGAGCTACATAGACATCAACGATTTCGCCAAAATTGAATTACGTGTGGGCGAAGTTCGCACGGCCGAACGAATTCCCAAGGCCGACAAGCTTTTGCTCATCACGGTTGATATCGGGGAAGAGAAGCCACGGCAAATCCTTGCCGGCATCGCCCAGTACTACGAGCCTGAGAATCTGATTGGGCGCAAGATCGTGGTGGTGGCGAATCTGAAACCGCGCAAGCTGCGCGGGTACGAATCGCAGGGCATGCTGCTGGCGGCCTCAATTGGCGATGAAGGGAAGCCGGTGATTGCGACGTTTGCTGAGGATGTGCCGAATGGCGCGCGGTTGAAGTAACGGCAGGTCATTCTTCCAGGAGTGATGAAATGCCTGAAACTACAAGTAAGGACTGGGATGCCTTTAACATCGAGAAGACTGCCCTGAAGAAAGGATCGGAGAGAATCCAGCCGCAAGTTCGGCACGTCGGGATGAATACCAAGAAGCGGAAATCTGGGCCGATAGTCCTTCGTACAAGGCGCAAGATATACATTGATTCATCCGCCTCATTGGCTAAGGAGCTCAATGGGGATTTTGTTAAATGTATCCTTGAACTAGCTCGTGCAGAAGGTGAAAAGGTCGATTCAGAGGATGCTCGCATCTCCGCGCGAGTAGTTAACAAAGTTCGCCAACGAGTCAAGAGCCTACTTAAGTCACCCGCACGTTGATCGTGAATTGGTAATCTGTTATCTATGATTTCCGAGGGAAGAAAAGCGATGCAAGAATTGAAGCAGATCGTAACCGTGCCAGAGACGCGAGAACTACTCATCAAGCTTCCGGCCGATGCAGTGCCTCAGGAGGAAGCTGAAGTCATCGTCCTTTTCAAGAGTAATGAAGCAGATCTCAACGCCGACTTAGCCGCTATGCGCGAGGCCGGCAAGGACGAGATGTTCCTCGCTGACCTTGAAGAATCCATGGCCGACTTCCGCCAGGCTGATATTGAGGACGCGCTTGCATGAACGTAGCGCGGTGGAGTGTCTGGCTTGCGGGTCTTGATCCAGTAGTTGGATCGGAGCAAGGTAAAACCCGACCGGTTTGGTGATTAGCGATACCCGACTTAATGACATTCTACCCGTCGTCAACGTTTTGCCTATCACATCTCGCAAACCTGGCAGACGCATCTATCCTAACGAATCAGTTTTGCCCGTTGGCGCGGCGGGAATGAAAGCTGAGTCAATCGTCCTGTGTTATCAAATTCGCACCTTGGACAAGCGCCGGTTGATAAAGCCTCTCGGTGAACTGGATAACGCGGTCACACGAGCTGAAGTGATTACCGCCCTAAGTTCTCAGCTTGCCTTGAATCGTTGATGTTCATCGATTCCCATTGCCACATTGACGGTCCTGAATACGACGCCGATCGCGACGAAGTAATCGCGCGAGCGCTTGAGGCAGGCGTCACGACGCTGCTGAACGTCGGCACTGGCGATCCGCACAGTGGCGCCTTTGAACGGGCCGTCGAATTAGCTGACCAGCACAATGAAATTTACGCGGCCGTCGGCGTCCATCCTCACGATGCAAAGTTGTTTGATGAAGCGGCCGAGCAGCGCCTCGTAAATCTGATCAAAGGAAGCAAGCGCGTAGTCGCGTGGGGCGAAATCGGTCTCGACTATCATTACGATCATTCGCCGCGGGACGTGCAGCGTACCGTCTTTCAACGGCAGTTAAGGTTGGCGCAGGACCTCAATCTGCCGGTGATCATTCACTCACGTGAAGCCGACGAAGACACCGTCAGCATCCTGCGTGAAGAATTATCGGGTTATGAACGCGCCGGCGTCCTGCATTGTTTTGGCGGTAGTCTGGAGATGGCCCGGGCGGCGATCGACTTGGGCTTTTATGTCTCGTTTGCCGGCAATCTGACTTTCAAGAAAGCTGAAGACCTGCGCGACATTGCGCGGCAACTACCACTCAATCGCCTGATGGTTGAGACTGACTGCCCTTACCTGACGCCTGTTCCTTTTCGTGGGAAGCGTAATGAGCCGGCGCGCGTGGTCGAAACGGCCGCGTGTCTGGCGATGCTTCATGGTCGGGAGGTGAGCGAGGTGGCGCGGGTTACGAGTGAGAATTTTGCGAGACTGTTTGGAGTTCCGCCTTCAGGCGGCTCCTGAATGCCGCGTAAACGCGGAACTCCAAACATTCTCGCACCCTAGAGAAGACTTTCACATGCTCTGACTTTGATGTTATTCTTCTGTCTGACTTTGAAATATTAAAATGGCACAGCAGAATTCGTTTGATATCGTCTCGCAGGTTGATCGCGCGGAAATCGTCAATGCCATCAACCAAACCATGAAAGAAGTCCGCCAGCGATTCGACTTCAAAGGCAGCAAGGCCGAGGTCTCGCTCGAGGAAAAAGATCTGGTACTCGCTGCTGAGGACGAAACCAAGCTGCGTAACATGAACGATATTCTGCAACAGAAGCTGGTCCGCCGCGGGGTCCCTTTGAAGGCGCTCGATTACGGCAGCGTCGAGCCGGCTGCCGGTGCCTCCGTGCGCCAGCGGGTCGCAATTCAGCAAGGCATTCCGCAGGAAAAAGCGAAAGAAATAGTGAAGGCAATCAAGGATTCAAAGGTCAAGGTCCAGGCTTCAATCCAGGGCGACCTGGTGCGGGTTTCGGGTAAAGATCGTGACACCCTGCAACAGGTGATTACCACCCTTAAAGCGAAAGACTTCGGCATAAACATGCAGTTCACGAATTATCGATCGAATTAGGGTGCGCACGCCTCTGGCGTGCCGGCCCCGTAAATCAATGTCAGCACGCCGGGAGGCGTGCGCACCGAATTCTAAAGATGCACGCTGGCGGACAAACGGCATTACTCGAAGACGTCAAAGCTTCGGCAAAGCGAATCTTTGACTGCATCTCGACTGAGTTGCATGCGGTCGAGGAGGAATTCGAGCGCCAGGCGCGCTCGAACATCCAGGTCATTGCTTACATCGGTGAGCACCTGCGCAGTTCAGGCGGTAAACGGGTTCGGCCGGCATTGACCATCCTCTCCAACTATGCAGTCGGCGGAGACGGCTCGAATCAAAGTTCGATTCGCCTGGCCACGGTGATGGAATTTCTGCACACCGCGACCCTCGTGCACGACGATGTAATTGATAAGGCCGAAACGCGCCGCAATCGCCCTTCGATCAACGCCGAATTCGGCAATCAAACCGCGGTGCTGATGGGCGACTGGCTGTACATGTCGGCCTTTGAAACCAGCCTCGCGGAACGTTCGCTGCCCATCCTCGACATTCTCACTTCGGTGACACGCAAGATGACTGAAGGTGAGTTGCTCCAACTTACCCTGTTGGGTCGCACGGATATTTCCGAGGAGCAATACTTTGATGTGATTGCGCGCAAGACAGCGTTCCTTTTTAGCGCCTGTTGTGAAATTGGTGCGTTGCTGGGCGGCGCCAATCCGGAGCGGCAGAAGATGCTACGCGATTACGGGATGAATCTGGGGATCGCGTTTCAGTTGATTGACGACGTGCTGGACTTTACCAGTTCGCAGGACGTGCTCGGTAAACCTGCCGGCGCGGATTTGGTTGAAGGTAAGATCTCTCTGCCGCTCATATTCCTGCTGCAAAACGAACCCGAGTTGCGTTCGTCGATTCAGACTGTCATCAGCGAGCACGGGTATCACAGCGTTACCCGGGAAGAGTTGCAAACAGCTCTGGTGCGAACCGGCGCGCTGCAACTCGCGCAGGCACGCGCGATCGAATACGCCATCGGCGCCGTGTCGGCGTTGGATGGCCTGGACGATTCACTTCACGCCGAAGTTCTCAAGTCTATTCCTGCCTATATTGTCGAACGCGACCGGTAAGCCATTGCCGATTGCCAATTTCTAATTGCTGATTGATGTGCTTTTTGTCGTCACCTCTAGCCGTGAATATTCTCCGAGCTGCGGAGCAGCGGTCAGAGTTAAGCCCAAGGTGAGGCTTTGCGAGCCTTGGGAAATAGTTCGTTAGACTTGGAGAGCCGCGAAGCGGCGGCAGAGAGCCATAATCAGGACCCAATGATCGCTGTCGCCCCTTTGGGGCTCGAATCGCTTTTGGAGAGCGTTGACCCAAGGCTCGCAAAGCCTCGCCCTGGGCTTAATTCTGACCGCTGCTCCGCAGCTTGTTGAATGCTCACGTCCAAGGTCGAGTGGTTGCGATTAGATCAACGTTTGCACGGCGAGGCGCTCACCCCTCCAGCAAAGACTACATAATCATTCGCTTGAAGCCCTCAGCCCTGCTCTAAGTTGGAAGGAGCAAATCCACATCTCTATTGCCAATCGGCCATCGGCAATCTAAAATCCTCAATGTCAGATGGCTAACGAAACCTTAATTGCGAAGCTCGAGCAGAACCTGCGCCAGTCGCGGGCCACGCGCACCCGCCTGGCTGCCCGTCTGGCTGAGTTAGAGTCCGAGGCTGACATCATCCGTGGTGAGCTCATCGAGATGGATACGCTCGCCGGCCAGACCGAAGCGGCCATTGTCCGTTTGCTGTCAAACGTGATGAGCGGGCCCTCGACGCCGGTGGGCACGACGTCGGTGGGGGAACTTGAAATCGAGATGCAGCGACGAATCGCCCGGGCGGAACTGGCGCAACACCCGGTTGCTCAGCAGCGGCAGAATGTTCCGCCGCTGCGAACAAATATCGAGGCCCTCGATGATCGCTTCTTTGATCGGACCATTCCCCAAGCCACCACCATGATCCTGCGCGAAGCCGGCGGCCCGCTGCATGTGAACGAGATTTATCACCGTTTGATGGAAGGCGGGTTCAGTTTCACCGGGAATAATCCTACGATCAGCATTGCGGTTTCACTCAATCGCAACACACGCTTTCGCAAAGTTGCGCCCGGGACTTTTGACCTGGTGATTCGCGACGCGGCGAAAGCGTCGTAGCGAGGCAGAGACCCGACCGTCAGGGAGGGTGCAAGGAAGTGTCGGATTCCGAGTTTGATGCTAACGATTTTCCGCTCGCATACCTCATCACGGTTCGTTGTTACGGAACCTGGCTTCATGGCGACGAGCGGCTAACAGTTGACCGACACGGCTTAAATGTTTACGGCAGGCAACGTCGAACACCAAACGCTAAACTTGAAGACCGTATGCGTCAAAACATGGCGCACGAGCCGATCGTTCTAAACGATACGCAGCGCGCGACCGTGAAAAATGCTGTCGAAGAAGTATGTATTCACCGCGGCTATTATCTCCGAGCAGTAAACGTCCTAACTAACCACTTTCACGCTGTCGTGACTGCGCAGGCAAAACCCGAACCGATTGCTGACGCTTTTAAGAGTTATGCAACGCGCAAGCTTCGCGACCCTGGTTTGATTGGCGACGAAGTGCGACCGTGGGCGCGCGGACGGAGTCGACGATATCTTTGGAAGCCAAAACACGTTTCGCGCGCTATCGAATATGTTCTTCATGGGCAGGGTGACATTCCTGACTTTGAAGACTGAGGTCGTATCTTTCTGACCCGACCATTTGCACCCTCCCTGACGGTCGGGTTTCTGCCCCGCGCGCGATGTTTCTTTTACACCCTCCTGACGATCGGGCTTTGCCTTACAGCAACTTCTTTCGCAGTGTAGCGATTAACTCCTTGGCTTCTTCCGCGCTCATCTCATCGATGTTGGCTTCTCTGAGTTCGTCGATCACTTTCTGATTAGCCAGATCGAAGAAAGATGTCTGGGCGGCGACGCGACGCCGGGCAGCGCGGGTGCCGGCTTTGCTGAGCGCGGCATCGGCGCTTGATTCGGTCGCGCCGACGGCGGTGGCCCGTTCGAGGTTCACTTCACCTTCTTCGGCAAAAACGTCCAACTCGTAGCGCTCCAGTCGCTGCAAAACTTCGCGGGCCCGAACTAAGGCCGCCGGCGGCAGTCCAGCCAGTCGGGCCACTTCGATGCCATAAGACTTGGACGCCCGGCCACGCTCCAGGCGATGAAGAAAGACGACTTCGCCTTCGCGTTCCGTGGCGGTGATCTGATAGTTCTGGCCGCCCGGCAACCGCTCGGCCAATTCGGTGAGTTCGTGATAATGGGTGGCGAACAGAGTTTTCGCGCAATGTTCGGGTGAGTCGTGGAGATACTCGGCGACGGCCCAGGCGATCGACAAGCCATCGAACGTGGCAGTGCCCCGGCCGATCTCGTCGAGCAGAACCAGTGAACGCGGCGTGGCGCTGTGCAGAATCGCTGCGGTCTCTGTCATCTCCACCATGAAGGTCGAACGGCCGCGCGCTAAGTCATCTGAAGCTCCAACGCGCGTCCAGACACGATCGAGCAAGGGCAAACGGGCGCTCTCAGCCGGGACGAACGATCCCATCTGGGCCAGGATGCAGATGACTGCCGTTTGTCGCAGCACCGTGCTTTTCCCGCCCATGTTGGGGCCGGTGATAATCAGCAAGCGGTCCGTTGAGTTGTTTAGATAGGTGTTGTTCGGGATGAAGGGGTCATCGATGAACGCCTCGATCACCGGATGACGGCCATGAATTATTTCGACCTCATCGCTGTCGTGCATTGCTGGCCGAACATACCGGCGGCGCACGGCAGTTTCAGCCAGTGAGGCCACCGCATCAAGACACGCCAAAGCCCGGGCCGTGGCCTGGATGCGTGAAGTTTCCGCAGCCACTTGCCGGCAGATGAGCGAAAAGATCTCCGACTCAAGTTGGAGGATCCGCTCTTCTGCGCCCAGAACTTTGCTTTCCCATTCCTTCAGGGCGGTCGTGGTGAATCTTTCGGCGTTGGCCAGAGTTTGGCGACGCTCGTAATCATCAGGGACACGCGCCGCGTTCGCTTTCGAAACCTCGATGAAATAGCCAAAGACGTTGTTGTAACGAATCCTCAGCGTTGAGATTCCGGTCCGGGCTCGTTCATCAGCTTCCAGGCCGGCAATAGTTTGTTTGGCGTCACGACTGATCGATCGCAACTCATCCAGTTCGGCAGAGTAACCCGCCTTGATCACTCCACCATCGACAAGTTTCACGGGAGGTTCGTCTTCGATTCCGGTGGAGATGAGCGAGCGAACGTCCGCCAGTTCATCAATCGCATCGCGAAGCACTTCCAGCAGGGCTGCCTGAGAGTTGCTCAATAATTCCCGAATTCGCGGCGCTTGATCGAGCGAACGTCCGAGGGCGACCAAATCACGCGGCGTCGCTGATCCCAGATTCAAACGCCCGCTCAGACGCTCAATGTCAGCGACCTCTTTGAGACCCGTGCGCAAGCCGTCGCGCTTCATGTTGGACGCGTGCAGCTCGGCGACGGCGCCGTGGCGGGCTTCGGCTTCGGCGCGTCTGAGGGAGGGTCGCAGGAGCCAGGCGCGCAATAGACGCGCGCCCATTCCGGTCTGAGTTTCATCGATAACGTCGAGTAACGATCTCGCTGAGCCGTCGGAACTCAGCGGCTTAATCAGTTCCAGGTTTCGGACCGTGATGTTGTCGAGGACCAGATGATCCTGCGGTTCAAAGTAAATCAGGTCATTGATGTGCGAGGCGGAACCTCTCTGGGTTTCGATCGCGTAGCGCAGGCACGCCCCCGCCGACATGATGGCTTCCGTCTTACCAGTTAAACCAAATCCGTCCAACGATTGGACGCCAAAATGTTTGATGAGCAAGGTTTCGGCGTCCTCACTTTGCCAGAGCCAATCATCCAGCGCCGTCAGCGTGGCCCCACCGAACACGTCAGGGGTCGTGTTAGGTTGGACCGGGTTACCGGAAGGCTGCAACGGCAGAGGTTCTGTGTGCGTGGCCGGCCTAAAACCGGCCCGCACCAGGGGCGCGAGCGAGGCAGGGAAGAGCAACTCACGCGGCGCATATGATTCGATGTCCGCGGCAATTCGGTTCCAGGCCTCGGGGCCGCCGGCCTGTGTGGCGCGAAATTCACCGGTGGAAACGTCCAGGAACGCCACGGCCACCTTCTCGCCGCGAGCGTAGACAGCCCCGAGGTATGTCGACTCGCGAGCCTCGAGCAATTGAGGATCGATTGGGGTTCCCGGCGTGACGATGCGGACAACTTCGCGGCGCACCAGTTTCTTTGTTTTCGAGGCGTCCTCGGTTTGTTCGCAGATGGCTACGCGATAACCTTTGCGGACGAGTTTCGCAATGTAGTTGGCGGCGGAATGATGCGGCACTCCGCACATCGGAATCGCGTCGCCGCGCTCCTTGTGACGGGCAGTCAGGGTGATTTGCAATTCTCGCGCGCCCACCACCGCATCTTCAAAAAAAAGTTCATAGAAATCGCCGAGACGAAAGAACAAAAGGGCGCCTGGATGCTGGGACTTCAGCTCCTGATACTGCCTGACCATCGGTGTAGCGGTTTGCGAATTTGATGAGGTTGTCATTAAGTTGTTGTCTTTTTCAACCAGTTAACTCTACATATTTCCTGTCCGTATAGTCCCGTTGTTCCCGGAAAAGTCCCAGCAAGTTCCCGACAGAATCGGCGCATTGTGCACCAAGTATACGGGCTTTTACTTTGGGTAAAAAGGAAGGTTTGCTGCAAAGTAGTGTCGGGACAGATCGTGTCCGTACCCCGAGCGCTAGCGAGGTGGATCATCACGAAACATTCGTCTTGATCCGGTCGCTACCGCTCCCGGTACTGACACTTACATCTCGCGGACCCAGGAGAAATGACTTTTGCAGCAAAGGCTAAAAAGAATGTTTCTGGTGGGCCACCCGTGCATCCCTATAACGCGGCGGTATAAAGATATTACCAAGGATCATTTCATCGAGGTTTGCTAAGAGTCGTCCTTCGTTCACCCTGGGAAAAATGCTTGACGAAACCCCTCGCTAGACTTATGCTGTGCGCCATCGCAAGCTGCTTGCCATTAACGTAATATCGACGCGACAGTTACGTTTCCGAATCCCTCGCAAAATCCAACGGCAGCTTCAGTGTTCTAGGGACTTAGTCGCTGGGTCGTTCATGGTGACGAAGAGCCGCACGCATTAGTCGCCCAAGCTTTTGCCGGTCAACCGGCATACGCTTCGTCTAACAGACCTTTTCGCCTCGCACCACGAAACGGACCGTCAACGAATCACGCATCGATGCCTGGTTACGCACAGGAGGACCAACCATGTCGCACATTACCGGAACAGTTCAGTCAGTATCGCCGGCAATTGGAATTGGGCCCGATTTCGGGCCGGCCACGAATCCGCCCGACACTTGGACGCTAAACTTTTCGCATACTCCCGCCCCAACAGGAACCAAGTTGCTGATGCTGCATTTCAACGGCGCCAGTCTGCCCGGGAACAATCGATTGGAGGTTGATCTTGGCTACGACACAGACGTGTTCACTTCTGCCGACGGAACGGATTTCTGGACTCGGCCAATCAATATACACGCCCTGGCAGGCGGCCTGGTGCCGATTCGTTACATCCGGGACGGCGCCGCCACGGGCGGTGTCCAGCTCGACCAGTATGGCCGCGGCGAACGACATACGAAGGATCCGACAAACCCTAGCTCAAGTTTTGACAGCTTAACAAACTCCGATCCCTTTCTCGGTGATCCAAGCTACCTCGAGCCGGACTATGCGACGTTCTGGTTCTGCCACAATCCGCCGAACTGGGAGAATGCTGCCTGTGTGACAGCGGGAGGCGACATCCGCCACGTCGTGGCCCCGGCCGTAGGCATGGTGGTGCACGTGGACTTCAACAAGGACCTCGGTTTCATCGTCTCAACCTGCAGCGTGACGCTAATCAACTCGGACACCGTCATTACGGCAGGACATTGTATGGCTGATCCGATCGAGGATGGGAAGAGCGCGTCGGTGATCTTCAATTATGCCACTAACTGTGACGGCACTCGTCCCGGCGGTTACAGCGGAAGATTTTTTAAAGTGACAGAAGTAATTCGTCAACGCTTCGCCGACGGTACGGCAAACGATTACTGCTTGTTACGGCTCAAGGTGCCGATTGGTGGTTTGGGAATTACGCCCAGACCGATGCGTTTGGATCTTCCCGCCGTCGGCGAGCAGGTCTTCGGCATTCATCATCCCAACGGTGCGGTGAAAAAACTCTCGATACCTCATCCCGGCTTCGCGACTGTTAACTCGAGCGGCACGTCCGGCATTGGCGTCAATCTCGACGTCTCCGGAGGAAGTTCCGGCTCAGGTCTTTTTGATACCGCGGGCAGAATAATCGGCGTGCTCAGCAACGGCAGCGCCTGTGGCCTGAGTTATTTTCCAACCGCCACCATCCAGCAGGACATAAACACGCCGCCCGCGATCACGCGTGACGTTATGCTGGTATTCGATCGTTCCGGTAGCATGTCCCTTCCCGGCACCAGTGGCGCGAGCAAGATTGAAGAAGCGCGTGCTGCTGCTTCGCTGTTCGTGCAACTCGTCCGGGCCGCAACAGGTAATCGCGTCGGTTTGGTTTCCTTTAGCACCACCGCAAGTTCGCCGGTAGATTTTCCGCTGACGACCGTGACCGCAGGCAGTAAGAACACTTTGATTGGCCCATCTCCATTCACCAGCGGGATTATTGGCGGGCTTCTACCCGGCGGAGCAACAACTATTGGCGGCGGACTCAATGCCGCTTACGCACAATTGCCGCCGGGCGGGCCAAATCCGCTGCGCAACGTTTTGCTCTTCACCGACGGTCTCCAAAACACGCCGCCGATGGTCAATCCGGCAGACACTTCGCCCACGGACATCATCGTCGACGCGATTGGTTATGGCACGCCGGCGAGCATCGATAGCGCGATGCTCACTGCGCTCGCTACCACTCATGGTGACAGCAACCATCACGGACAATTTGTTCTCGCCGACACGAACCTGCACTTGCAGAAGTTCTTTGCGCTCGCATTTGGAAATATATTCGAAGCTGGCCTGCTGATGGATCCCGAGTTTGTGCTGGCCAAAGGCGAGACCACCGCGAAGCCCGTGCCCTTTAACGTATGCGAAGAGGAAACGATCACAATTGTCGTTGGCTGGGACCAGCCGGACGCAAACTTGTTGATCGAACTAACCACTCCGGCCGGGGCCACCATTAACGATGCTTCAGCGGGTGTACAGTCGTCGGCTTCGCGCACGTGGACCTTCTTGCGTGTGCCACTGCCGCACGCCGGTGAAAGAGACGGTCTGTGGAAAGTCACCGTGTTCCGCAGCGGCGGCGGCGGCGAGTTTCCGCGGCCTTTGGAAGAAGTCCGCTACTTCGTCAACGTAATTATTAGTGGCGGCGCCGTCTTGCGGCGGCTGCCTGACACCACAAAGTATTACACCGGGGACACAATCAATCCGTTGGTAGGACTCCAGTATCTCGAGGGAGGCCTCCCGCCCAATGCCAAGGTGAAGGTGACCGTCTCACGACCTGATACCGCTGTTGGCAATATCCTTTCGCAGGAGAAGCTCGGGCCTCCGGTTGTAATCGATGCTGATACCATCCCGCCGCGCCAGGCAACTTTGATGGCGATCGAATCGCGGACAAATCAACCGGCGGTCCGCTACACGCCACAGACGTTCGAGTTGTTCGATGACATTATTCATACGAACTCTCCCGAACCGGCCGGCGTGTTTGGCAATCCTTTGAAAGATTTTCTGACTACGGAAGGCGTCTACACATTTCACTTTCAAGCTACGTATGGGGAGGGTTGCACGGGAACCAGGGAACTTATCTGGTCGCTGCACGTCGATCCGGGACTAGATCCATCACGCACCACTGTAACCACCAACGTCAGCGGCGGAACCGGAACCATCTCGATTGTTCCCAAGGACAAGTTCGGTAACAACCTGGGGCCAGGAAGAGCAGGCGACTTTTCGGTTACGGGTGCACCCGGAACCACGATTAGCGGGCCAGTTGGCGACAACGGCGACGGCTCGTACACGGTGCCGGTAAATTGGGACCCCGGCTCGGGCAGCGCACCCGGCGTGGTGATTGGCCAACCAGGCAGACCGCCGATCGTGGTCCACGAACCGAAACCTCCGGTCAAAGATCATTGCGCGAAGTGGAGACTCTTATGTCTCGTGCTGACGATCTTACTTTTGCTTTTGTTGCTTTTGCTTCTTTTCCTGTGGTTGATGAAATGATCGGCGACCCGCGTCACGACGTGATAATCGTCGGCGGGGATCCAGCCGGCGCAGCGACGGCGCTCTCTCTGCGATCGCATGCTCCCGATCTTTCGGTTGCGATGATCGAACAAACGAACTATCACGCGATGCGCATCGGTGAAACGCTGCCACCGCTGGTGCAGCCGTTGCTCGAAAGGATCGGAGTTTGGCAAGCGTTCTGGCTGAAGATCACTTGCCGGCTTATGGCACGTGCGCGGCATGGGGTTCCGATGCGTTGCACGAGAACGAGTTCTTCTTTCAACCTGCGCAGCGCGGATGGCATTTGGATCGACGACCCTTTGATGAAATGGTCGCGGGTGAAGCGGCGAGTCGAGGCGTTGTTTTGTACCCCGACTCAAGCTCGAAGAGAAAAGCGCTGGGCCCCCTCAGTGTTTGGCAACGTCGCCACGAACGGATCGCGGCTGAGCCGGACAAGTTGCCTCAATCGGCGGTTCAATTCACTCAAGAACTGGGAAACGACGCGGGCACGGCAGCCTGCTCGGGATAGAAATTGGTTCCTGCGGATCACGATGCCAATCGTATTCAGCTTGTTTCGCGGCGTCTTCGGCGACCGCGCCTCCCGCCAGGCGAGCAATCAAATGAAACGCCATGTTGGTGCCGTTAGCAAGCTCGCTGCGGAGCACACGCCGCTCTAGTGCGAACAACAACAGCCGACCGCTACCGATTTGGAGCAACGAAGTCGAGCCTTCCTGGAAAAGAGTTGACGGTTGGCCCGTAGAGATTCCATTACGCTAGCCAACGGAAGCTTCGAGCAAGAAAGGATGATTGGCGAGATCTGCGATGTGGGTAACGTCAGTGGTGTAAGCGCGAAACGAGTCCAGTCCGTGACGGACCAGTACCACCGCGGATTCTGCCACTAGCGCGGGCGAGATGGGTTGGTCGGTTTGCATCGCGTCAAAGACGGCGGCGATGTCTACGTTCGAGAAGAATGCACTCCAATTATCTCCGAGGCCAGCGAGGCCATCGTCGATCGTCACGTCAGCGCCGTTAACGAACCGTAGGCGATGCTCCTCATAGGCCATTACGCCTCTCACCAACTCCCGTTGCCAGATTTCCAGAGTCGGATGCACGGTGATCCATTCTTCGAGGAACGGACGCAACAGTAACCAGATCGGAAGCATGCTGGTCGTGTCAGCTTCGACATCTGCGCGGGTGATCGCGCCTCTCCGCGAAACCACCGAAAAGAAAGACTCGATCAGGCTCGCATCCATGACCCGACCTAAGACAGCGACTGTCAGCGGGGCAGCGGCTACCGCCTGGGTAAAGAAGAGTTCAGCGTCAGCCAGTTGAGCGAAGGTGCCGGCTTGGGAATACGGGGCAAAATAACCGGCGAAAAATTCCCGATCCTTTTCTATGGCGGCCACGTCTTCTGGCGGCACATCCAGGAATGGGTACTCGAGTTGAAGTGAGTCGACGTCAAATTTCGAAGGAAGCATGGTGCGGGAAAGCGGTGCGGGAGGCCAAGTCCGCAAGCGGTGGAATTGGATCATCCCGGCTCCGATCAGCTTCAATTCGGCGCCCATGCGAATCGTGGCAGAAAGTTCCTCGCTGGTTTCGTCCGGGAACCCGATCACGAATGAGCAAGTGGAAGCTATGCCTAGATCGGAGAGTCCTTTGATCGTCGAGACTACACCCTCACGCTTCAAGCCCTTCCGCATTTCCTTTTGCAATCGCGCCGATGCGGATTCGACACCGAAGAACATTGCCCAACATCCCGCGGTCTTCATCTTAGGCAGAAGGCCATGCAAATTGATGTCGGTGCGGTGGTTGGCCATCCATTCCACCGGAAGACGAGACTCAGTCATGGCGTCACTGAAGTCGTTGATAAATGTTTTGTCAACAGTCAGCAAGTCATGCACCAGCATGTAGCCGTTGTAGCCAAACTGTTCATACAAGAACCGCATCTCGTCGATGATTCGCTCGACAGGCTTGACGCGGTATCTTCGTTCCCAGAACGGCGCCGTTGCACAGAAGGTACAGGCAAAGGGACAGCCACGTCCTGCCTCGATGTAAATTGTCCGACGCTCCGATCCCTCCAAAACCGTTTCAGCGTAGCGTTGCAAGTCAATGCTGCCGTCCAGCGTGGACCATATCGGCGGTAGCTCATCGAGATCCAAAAGCTTGCCCGGCGGGTTGGCACTGATCTGCCCGTTCAAGCGGTAGTGGAGCCGAGGCACCTGCGTGATTGGCGCCCCTGATTCCAGGGCCCCGAGCAGATCTGAAAACGCCTGTTCACCTTCTCCTTCAATGGCAAAGTCCAGTTCCGGAATTCGTCGCAGAGCCTGGGGCCCCAGCGCCCCGAAGTGTGAACCCCCTCCGATGGTGACGATCGACGAATCGTAGTCTTTGACCGCGCGCGCCATGCGTTCAGCCTGAAGACTGTTGTTGTACATCGAGGTAATGCCAACCGCAGCAGGAGAAAAATCGGCCACGGCTTGACTGAGAAGGTTTAGATAAACGTTCTGGCCATCCGGACGTCCTTTTATCTCTAAATCCAGATCGAGGATCCGTATTTCGTGGCCCTGACGTTTCAACCACGCGGCCAGTGTACACAGTCCGAGAGGAGGCGTGACTTCACGACTTGCATTCAGCGGTGGGTGGGATAGAAGTACCCTCATGGAACCTGCCTTCAGTTAGCTAAATAGTTCGGCCGACACACCTCGCGAAAGCACTCGCGAGTGAAAGCGCAGTAGCACTGCAGTTCTCCCCGAAGCTGCCAGCTCGGCGAGAACGATAATTCAAAATCAAAGTGGCCCGAGGGGAACTATTTCTTGGTTAATTCCGCGCGTTGTGCCGCCACCAGTTCCTTTATCCGAATAGGTGACGCAAAGATCGCCACGATTGGCGGACGGTACGGCCACAGAATCGGATCCTTAATCGGCCGCAGACGAAAGTCATCGGCGAACCCGCGGGCAAGCGTCTCTACCTTAGCCTTATCGTTGAGGAAAACCTGGACTCCGGTCTCACCTTTTTTCGACGCGCCCAGCAAGACGCCGGCGACGTCTTTAGGGTCGATGCGTATATGCATATTGTCGTTTCCAGACTCCAGGCGAACTTCAATTGGTCCGGAATAAGTCCCTAACGCAAGTGTTTTTGCTGCGGCATCGGGGAGAAATCCAATTACTGCATTTACTTCTGCCATTGTTTTATGTCCTTTCTTGCGGTAGTCCGAACCATGGGTTCGGCCTTGGCTTTCTGCGGTTAGGGGGAGCAGCCGCGCTTAGGGGTTTTGAGCCTTTTCACGGTCTGTATGGAAGGCCTTTTATCATGCGGTCCATGGCGTGTCAAGATTTCCAGCGGCGCTTGGTAACGAGTCTGGCAGTGTGGTTGAAGAAACTTTTTTTCTTATACTTCAATTAGCATCTTCGATAACGATGACCAGCGATTGATCTTGACACAACGAATACAAAGGACTATGAAGCAAGTGCTCTTGCCATTCTATTATCAGGCTTCCAGGTGATTGCCTGGTTCCCGGACACGATGGAGGAAACCGTTATGCCAGCCCGCAAGAAAACGACCACCGCCAAGAAAACCGCCGCTATCAAGAACGGACCTTTGCCACCCTACGGAATCGCCATTCGTCAGGCGATTGCCCGCGGAGATTTAGCGGAAATGAAAAAAGTGGCGGCGCAAGCGCGAAAACATATTAGCGACGTCACAACCGCTTTGGCAGCGCTTGAGAAAAAATTAAGCGCCTCGTCGGTCTTGAAAAGAAGATAGGCAAATAGTAGCCATTCAGGAAAATCATGGCTGAGCCAACGCGCTATCTTTCTTCCAAAGATCGCTCGGCTCTTACACCCGTGCATGCAGTCTGGGAGCTCACGCTCGCGTGTGATCTCAAGTGCCAGCACTGCGGATCACGCGCGGGTAAGCGCCGATCGGAAGAGCTGACCACCGGCGAGTGCCTGGATCTCGTTCGCCAACTCGCGCGGATGGGCACTCGCGAGGTCACCTTAATCGGCGGGGAAGCTTACCTCCGTCGTGACTGGCTCGAGATCATTCGTGAGATTCGCAAGCAGGGGATGGATTGCACGCTGCAGTCCGGAGGACTTCACCTCAATGAAGATCGCATAAAATCGGCAGTAGACGCCGGGCTTCAGGCCCTGGGGATTTCGATAGACGGGCTTGAAGAGGTCCACGACCGATTGAGAGGTGTTAAAGGCTCGTTCAAGGCAGCCTTCCATGCCCTTGAATGTGTGAAGAAGTACGGCATCACCGCTAGTGTCAACACCCAGATCACCTCTTTGGTTATTCCCCAGCTGCGCCGGTTAATGAATCGTTTCATTTCTGCGGGCGCGAAGAACTGGCAGATTCAACTTACCGTAGCGATGGGCAGGGCCGCCGATCATCCGGAACTTCTGCTCCAACCTTACGAATTGCTTGAACTGATGCCGCTGCTGGCAGAACTCTACGAGGAAGGCGCCGATCGAGGATTCTTGCTTCAGCCCGGAAATAATATTGGCTACTTTGGTCCCCATGAAGCGCTCTGGCGTGGGAGCGGTGATGATTCGATTCATTGGACCAGTTGCAACGCCGGGGAAAACACTCTCGGCATTGAGGCTGATGGGACCATCAAAGGCTGTCCTTCTCTACCTACTTCTCCATATGCCGGGGGCAACATCCGCGATCTAAGTCTTAACCACATCTGGTGGAAGACCGACGCGCTCAGCATCAATCGGGCGCGGACGGCTGACGGCTTGTGGGGCTTTTGCCGTAGTTGTTATTACGCCGACGTCTGCAAAGCCGGCTGTACCTGGACGACGCACGTCTTGTTCGGCCGGGCAGGTAACAATCCCTACTGTCACCATCGAGCGATAGAATTATCGCGACAAGGGCTGCGAGAACGGATCGTCCAGGTCGAAAAAGCTCCAGGCGTACCTTTCGATCATGGCCGTTTCGAACTAGTACTCGAGGCTTCTGACGGCACGCCTCGTTCTCCAAAGTCCGCCGGTGCGGAGAAATCAACGGCGCCTGCTGTAAATAGGATTCCAATGTCTGGAAACATTCTCGTGCAGATAAGCTCAGCCAGGAAACGCCGTGGCCAGAAGCCGGCAAAGCCGTCATCAATGACCAGATCCAATAACTTGATCCTATGTCGAGGTTGTAGCCGTCATGTTTTTGATGGAACGGAAATCTGCCCGTACTGCGACGGCAAAATCGCCGATCTTGCAAAAGCTTATGACAAGGACTTGCGAGAAGCTCGGAAGGCTTACCGTGCACTGCTAAGACTGTTCCAACCATCTGAGCCCGCTGCAAACGTAGACCGTCTTTAGCCTCAGAGTTCAACAAATAGCCATGGGAAAACCAGGATTCTCAAAGCCAAACTCACCATCTGTAATTGGCTCTCTATTTCCTTTCAAAGCCCATCAAAAAAAGAGCGCATGAAGAGCGCAACGATAGATTGGCGAACAGCTAACGCGCCCACAATCAACAGTTGGAACAGGGGAGGCGACTGCCTGACCATTGGGGTAGTATTTGTCGAATTTTCTGAGGTTTTCACTAAATTATCTTGTTTTCAAGAGATAAAGAGCAACGCAAAGCCTTGAACATTGTCCCTGGAGTCCGTCCGTTCCCCACGTTCCCCAAAAAGCGCGCAAGAAGTCCGCAACGTTTTACTTGCATTGTGCACCAAGTATGCGAACTTTCCATAGGGGTGCCGCGCTCATCTTTTTATAGCGTCTTGGTTCTCTGATCCCAAAAAGACAAGTAGCTTTTATGAATTCGATGATCTTCCCGTCCTTTTTGATCCGGAACACAAAGCGCTGACAAGCTTCAATATAAGGTTCGTTCCGCAGTATATTTTGCTGACGCCCGAGGGCAAGGTGGTGGCCCCCTGGAACGGCGTCAGACGGTATGACCCCAAAAAGATAAAGCCATCGATAAACTCCAGGGCTTGGGCGGACGCATCTAAGTTCAACCCCAAGCCTGGAGGGGCTTCTGAAAAGATGATGACGAATGCTCTTGTTTCAAACGCGGTAGTTTCGATCGTAAGGCTTTGGATCAGGGCTCCATGTTTATTCCTGGTCACGATCTGTTACTTCCTTTGCCCCATAGACATATCAGGGCAGCAGTCCGGTAAGGCCCGCCCCAAAACTCCTGCCGCAAATTCAAACGTCCCGGTTCATCAACAGGAAGTCATTGCTCGACTGTTTAGCACCGTGAATGATCTGAAGAGTGAATCCGACCAGCCCGCCGCTGCTCTCCTTCAGTCTGAGGTGGCCGACGTGCTCTGGCGGTTCGATGAACCTGCAGCTCGCGCAATCTTTCGCCTGGCATTCGAGAGTGTGCGTCAGTCGTTAGCGAATGACTCTTTGATGACTGATTCCAAGGCGAAAAGTGCGTCCCGCCAGCGGACCACTGCCCTCAAAACGATTTTGAAGCGCTATGGTCTGCATGACCGGAAGGGCGCGGAAGCCTGGCTTAAGGACTTTGAAGACCAGTTTGAGGCCGCCCGCACAAATTCGAATGATAGCAACCGGATGTCTCAGGCGCAGGCGGAATTATCGGCCGAGATGGCCTTGGCGGCGGTCGCCCAGAACCCAAGGGAGGCACTTCGGCTGGGATTGCTCTCCCTTTCAGCAGACGAAACTCCAGCTTCCTTCGGTCGTCTATTGATGACCTTGAGAAGTGTAGACAAGGCTCTCAGCGACGATCTACTGAGGCAAGCCTTGCTGGCCATGAGAAACTGGGGGTGCAAGTACGATCAGGCGCTGGTCTTTTTGGCGAACTACGCTTTCTTCTCGAATGGAAGCCGGCTTTCTGACACATCCGCCGCTGATGTGCAAAATTTCACTCAATACTTCGTCGACGCGGCCGGCGCGCAAGCGGCACGTTGGCGGAGCGGGGCTGTGCGCAACGATGACGAACAAGCGTCGATGGGGTATCTGTATAGCTTCTTAACCAATCGAGCATTGCCGATTGTGGCGCTCAACGCGCCCGCCCGGCTTACGCTCTTACAAACCAATGTCGCCGAATTGGCGCAGGGCCTGAGCTCAGATCAGCGGCAACAAGCTGACATGTTGGCTGAAATGTTGTCGCAGCGCACCGGCTCACTCGATGGAAAAGACTCGGACATTGAATCGCGTATCCGCCGGGCAGAGCAGGAAAAGAATCTTTCAACGCGAGATTCTCTCAGGCGCAACCTGGCGCTCCAACTGATGCGAAACGACCCGGATCAGGCCCTTTCACTGGCCGGGAAAATCGACGATCAGGAGATGCGAGCCCAAACCGAGGACGATGTCCATTTGGTTCTAATGCAAAAAACCTTCGCTGACGGCTCTTATGACGAGGCTCGGGCCCGAGCCCTCAAATTCAATGACGCTAACCGGCGAGCAAGATGGTTGGTCCAGATAGCCGACCGCGTATCACCCGGGTCTAAAGATCATTCAGAGGCGGTCGAACTACTTTCTCAAGCGTATGCAATTGCGGCTAAAAGTGACAATGCGCCGGTTAAGCTGGAAGTGCTGTTGCTTGTCGCGAAAGAATTTGTCAGCTTTGATCAGGAGCGGGGTTTTGACACGCTTTCGAAAGCGGTTGATATTGCCAATGGATTGGACCCGAAGCTTGCATCCAAGCCGAATCATTTCTCCGGGCCAATCATAAGGATGACAAGCATTTCGGTGGTTGATGGAAAAGGGGTAACCAACGACGACCGACCAACCTTGAACTCAATCGATTTCAATCAGCTTAGCGCGTTCGCCGAACGTGATTATCTCAGGACTAGTGGTTTGGGAGAAAATTTGAAGGATCATCTACTTCGGGCAAAGTATTTTATTGCCCTGGCGAGGACCATCCTGCATCTGCCGCGGCAAGGCGCAGGCTATGAACGCACTTTGGAGGAGATCCTTTCGAATTAACCCGTGGAGTCAGCAACCCCCCACCGGTCATGTTGTGATTTGCTGGTTGAGCAATCGTTTCCGCCAGTTTCTTAAACAGCCGAAGGGAATCCATTTGAAAGCCAGGGGACTTACTCAACCGGGCCGACCCGAACCGGCGCGCAAACCTGACTTTCAGATCTCATCCAGAATCGGAGGCGTGCCGCACTGAGTCGACGTCGCATCTTGTCATCAAAACCACTGAAGGAGACGAAACATGCAGGCACTATTTAGAGAGACTCGCTTTGCATTGCGACGGCTGCGCTTGCATCCGGGATATACGGCTTCGGTAGTTCTCACGCTCGCGCTTGGGGTTGGTCTTAATGGGCTGATTTTCAGCCTCGTTTACGCGGTACTTTTCCGGCCTCTCCCCGGTTATGACACGCGTCACATTGTCATTATCTTTCAAAAGAACTCAGAGGCCGATAATCTCTCCGCCGAGCCGGAGGTAGTCAAAATATGGCGCTCAACGGCCCAGAGTTTCGAGCGAATTGAAGCCGGACTATCGCAGCCTGTGATTCTCACCGGCTCTGATTTGCCGGAAATGTTGACCGTGACCTGTGTCAGCCCAGGTTACTTCGCGCTCTATCGGGCCCAGGCAGCCGTCGGACGTACCTTCGTCGATGGAGAAGACGAACCAGGCCGCAATTATGTCGCCGTGCTCGACTACGACTTCTGGCAGCAACGCTTCGCAGGTGATCCTCAAGTTGTCGGAAAGGCAATCACGCTCAATTCTCAAAACTACACGATCGTCGGGGTTGCGGCGCAGGACTTTCATCCTCTCGGTCGCCGTCAGGTGCCGATTTACCTTCCTCTCGTCATGAGTGACTTCAGTGGCGCGGGCGTATGGGCGGCGGCGCGCCTCAAGCCTGGTGTCAGTTTGCCCGCCGCGCGTGCCGAGATGGATATAATCTCGGCGCGCCTGCAAGCATCGCTCCCGCAAATGAAAGGCCTTAGTGCGAACGTCGTGCCCGTGTTGGAGACCTGGATAGCGCAGGCGCGCGCCGTGCTGTTGATTCTGGCGGCGTGTGTCGTGCTGGTTCTTCTGATCGCATGCGCTAACGTCACCAATTTGATGTTGGTTCGGACTATCAATCGTCAAAAAGAGTTTGCGGTTAAAGTTGCGCTTGGCGCCGGGCGTGGCCAACTGGTGCGCCAGGTGATCGTGGAGAGCGTGATGCTCGCCTGCCTGGGCGGCGTCATCGGTCTGTTGCTTGCCGCGCTGGGAATAAAACTGTTGTCTGTTATCAATCCGTCCAGCATTCCCAGACTGGACGAATTGCATCTAGACGTTTCGGTAGTGGTCATTACCTTTCTCATCGCCATCGGAACCGGCTTGCTGTGCAGCCTTGGTCCGTTAGTCACGATCCTCAAGCAGGATTTGAGGACCGGGCTGCAACAGGAAGGGAGAGGCGTGGCGAGCGGTCGCGTCCAGATGATTACCCGTCGAGTCTTGATCGTGTCCGAGTTGGCGTTGACCTATATACTCGTGTTAGCGGCCATCCTGCTGGTGCAGAGCTTTCGCCTCATGACGCGAGCCGACCTCGGCTTTGACCCGAAGAATGTTCTGACGCTCCGTCTTGACTCTCCAGAAACAAAGGACCCTGAAGGCCGCGAACTGCTAACTTTCTATCTCGCGGTTCAAGACCGTTTGAAACACCTGCCGGGAGTAGAGTCGGCAGGATATGCGCTCAGTCTGCCGACCGGAGGGATTATGGCCGGCATGCGCGTCGATATAGTAGGTCGTGAGCCCGCTAAAGGTATCGAGAGAAGCGCCGTCTTGCGGATCATCAGTCCCGACTATTTACAGACGCTACGGATTCCGGTTCGCGAGGGGCGCGGCTTTACCGAAGAAGACGCCGCCGGCGCTCAACAAGTAGCCATCATTAACGAGTCGCTGGCGCGCAGATACTTTTCCGACCGCAGTCCGATTGGTCAGGAACTGATCGTGAGCAAGTTAGACCCAAACATGCGAGAAGGAAGTGACGTGTCTATCAAGCGGAGAATCGTCGGGATCGTTGGCGACGTGAAACAGAACTCGGTTACAGATCATGGCATTACAGAAATTTATCTGCCGCTTTCACAAAACCCAATCCGTTCGATGTACATGGCTATCCGAAGTAAACAAGGACTAAACGCCCTTGAGAACACGGTGGCCGGAGAGATCGCCACTCAGCGACGCGATGTGCCGGTCTCTGAAATCATTCCGATGGAGCAGCTGACGCGGAACTTCACCGACAGTACGCGCGCCGGTATGATGCTCTTCTCATTTTTTGGCATCCTGGCGCTGAGTCTCTCTACGATTGGTGTCTACGGGTTGATCGCTTACATCAACACTCTGCGCACCAGAGAGATCGGGATTCGCATGGCCCTGGGAGCAGGAAAAGGGCGAATCTTTCTCATGATTTGTCGCCAGGCACTCTGGTTCGCTCTGATTGGAGTGGTGCTCGGCGTCGTTGCTTACTTCACTTGCTACCGGCTCCTGAAAACATTTCTATTTGGCGTGACAGCAACCAACCCGGCAAGCATGTTGATAGTGGCATTTCTCCTGTTGGGAGTAGTGCTGCTGGCGAGTTTGATCCCGGCCTTAAGGGCGGCAAAGATCGAACCTGCGATGGCGCTGCGATACGAATAAATCTGGTCTGCGGCCAGAGGCGTGCGACAACCTCATATCTTTTGATTGAGGAGAACGTCTCCTTTGGTCCGGCGTTCTTAATTTTTCTTAACCCGCCGCGCATCAATTATGAGAAACATCCTGGGCATTTCCGCATACTTCCACCATTCGGCCTGTTGCTTACTTCAGGATGGAAATCTCGTCGCGGCGGCTCAAGAGGAGAGTTTCTCGCGCAAGAAACATGACCCGGCCTTACCCAAACAGGCTCCGCGTTATTGTCTTGATCAAGGCGGATGTACCATTTCCGATATTGATTGCATAGCTTACTACGAAGACCCGCGGAAAAAACTGGGGAGGCCGCTATGGATGAATGGATCAGCCCTACCCAAAGGCCGCAAGGGGCTGCTTCGACTCGATGCTGGACGCCCGGCGCGCGAGATTCGTGAAATCCTCGGCTATTCGAAAACGCTTTCTGGGTGACCAGAGAATTCCGATACTTACGTGGAATGGGAGTGGATTTGGGGCTCGCCAGCGTTCGTCCGCGACAGTGGAAAGTCGGAGTTGGATCCGGGCTCGCTGACCTTGACCGGTCGGCACGACCGGCCGAACGCAGAGACTGATCACGCGACCGTGGATCGATTAGGCGGGCGGGGCATCAATGGTGTTCAGCCCTGTTGCCTGGGATTCGAGTGTACGATTGTGCCCACGTGCTCGCCATCCAAAGCGGCCGCGATTCGATCCGGGTGTCGGCCGTTAACAATCTGAAAAGATTTCAGTTGTCTCGCATTCTCGAGTAAATCCAAAAGCACCCGCTCGAACGGTAGGGTTTCAAGGTTGCGTTGCTTGAGCTCTCCGGTGTCGATCTCACGGATCAGATTTGCATCCGGCTGGTTTCGCGGGTCACGGTCGTACAACCCGTCTACGTCTTTTACGAGGGTAAGCGACTTGCAACCGAAACACTCGGCAAGCAGGAACGATCCTGCATCTGAGCGATGAGGTGGAATGCGCCCAATTTGCGGCGGATGTTCCCAAAGCGAATAGGGTGGGTCTCCGTTAAAGATTACTCCGGGAACGCTGGCAATGAGGAGCGGGAGCAGATGACCAAACATCTCCGGCGGAATCGCAACTACGCCGTACGGTGACATTAGGCTACCCAGAATGTGAGCGTTGCCCAGTGAATCGGCTAATGCTAATTGCGCGAGAACGCCGGTCGGGAGGCCCAGATCGACGCCGATCGAGAGCACGTGTCTGCTCCGTACTCCTCCTCCGGTACCGATGATCAGCTTCTTTGTTTTCAGACAACTAACCAGGGCGTCGACCACCGGATAGACAACAGCCCTGCCCGCGTCCATAACCGATCGTCCGCCGATTTTGATCACATGCGCTTCGGGAAGCATTCTGAAGACCGGTGTCTCGGTCTGTCGCTGCACATCCTTGTCCAGCAGGCTCTCGCGCATGAGCATCGATTGAACGTGGTGGCGGCCGTCGTTCGTTTTCGGTGAGTCGGTCAATTGCGTGTTCTCCTGTTCGGATTCTGGATCACTTAGCAGGCTGCGGAAAAACTGGATTGCCACAGAGACAAAGATAATAAGAAATCAGCCGCGGATGAACGCAGATGCACGCTGATATGAGAACTGAAATGGAATCTCCTGCATTCATTTCGTATCCGCGATCATCTGCGTTCATTCGCGGCTAAATCCTTCTTCATCTCTGGGTCGCTGTGTCTGATTACTCATCATTTCAATCAGCCGAGATGATTGTGCCAACATGCTCTCCGTTGAGCGCTCGCGTCAGATTACCTCGTTCCAGGCCATTGATGATTTGAATTGAGCGCCGGTGAGTAGCGTTTTCCATCAGTTCGAGGACGCTGCGTTCTACGACCACATCGTGTAGATCAAGTTCCTTCAATTCGGCCACGGTAATTCTCGGGATGAACCTGGCCGCGCGATCCTTTTTTGGATCAGCAGTGTACAAGCCTCGCTCATCCTTGACGAAAATCATCGACCTGGCGCCGAAGACTTCGCTGACCAAATAGCTACCAGTGTCAGTTCGGTTTGGAGGTAGGCGGCCTACGGCCGGGTTCCCGTGCCAGTAAATATAAGGAGGCATGCCGAAGAAAATCACCGCGCCCCGTTCCCCAAGGTAATGAGGAAGCTGGGCAAACTGCGCTGGTTCAATGAAAGGAATGCCATGCTTGGCCAGCAAGTAGTTGAGCATGCGAGCGTTTTGCATGCTCACAAAAGTGCCGAGCACGCTCAACACTCCGGTCGGCAACCCGAGATCAAGCCCAACGCTGTAGGCATGTCTCGCTCGAGTGCCGGCGCCCGTGCCAATGATCATCTTGTGAAGACCAAGGTTTTCAACGATCTCTTCGATCAACGGAAACACCGCAACGCGGCCGCGGTCGATGATGCTCTGGCCGCCAATCTTGATCACGTTTGCCTCAGGCAGTATCTGCACGGCCTGTGGCCCGCTGGTTTGCGTCATCAAGGCTACATCGTTGAGAGATCCGGTGAGCAGCGAATTGCCGAGTTCAGTCAGAAGGTCACTTTGCATAGTTGGTCACGATAATTGAGTTTTTGTCTACGGTTCTCGAATTGATCGTTTGCTTTGTAACGCAAACTGTTAGTTTGCGGAGCGTTGAGTCCCCTCATTATTCGCAAACTAACAGTTTGCGTTACAACTTAGGAATTGCCTCTGAGCCGAAGAGACTTGAGTACGTAAGTCTCCTCGGATTCGAATTCCCGATCCAGTCCACCGAATACTTCCTCGGCCCAGCTCTCCAGCTCTCGGAAAACCTCTGCTCGAATTGCGTCTGGTATTCGAAGTCCGCCCAGGCCTTGCTTGCTGCGCCAGGAATCGAGGGACTGCCGAGGACTGGCGATAGTGCGCCAACTCGCAACCGGCAAAGGCTCCAACGCTACCGCGCCAGAGCGACTACACAATTCGAACAGCTGGCGATTCTGGCGCTCACCACGACGGCCAGCAAATCCATGCGCGCGCAACCTCTCATTCATCTCTTTGGCCATGCGAGCCCTGACACTTTCAGGATCTCGTTCTACGCGCCCGAGAATCAAGGTAGCCCCGGCAGATGAGGCTACCCGGAGAAATTCGCGCGCGACGTGCTCCTGGTCGAGCAAGTGCACCGTTCGCGAGCTGAAAATCACGCGGACCACTCCGTCGGCAAGCGGCCAGTTTGCGTTGGCATCGGCCTGGATTAGTAATCGGCTAGCAGTATCGCGGTCCCGGCAACGGGTGAATTCATTCAGCATGCCAGCCGACAAGTCGAGCCCGACATAACGCAGCGGCGCTCCAAACCATCGGCCGAGCTGTCCCGTTCCAGCACCTATCTCGAGAAGCAGATCTGCGGGTCCGGGCTCCCCGATCTCAAGGACTGCCTTTGCTATTTTGCGACAACGATCCTCAGGCAAGCCGGTCCGCTTTTCAAAAAAGTCAGCTTGACCGTCGAACAACTCAGGACTTGCGGGCGTGGAACCGGCACGGGACAAGTGGGAGTCTTTATGCGTGGTCAATTTCATGTATCCACTCGGTAAGGCTCCCGGTAATCTTACGACGTGGTCAAGATGTCGGATGCTTCTGATCTTTGTCCCGGCTGTGAAGCGAAGTGACAGGATATAACATACTTGATAATGTCGGCAACGAATCACTCCACACGGGTAGTGGGTCAGTTTGATGTCCGACAAGCTTTTAGCTTGTCGAAGTCGGGCGACAAACTGAAGTTTGCCGGACATTAAGTTTGAAACCGACCCACTACCCTCCGCACGGTAGAAAGTTCCAACCGTCTCCCAGAAGGAAGAGGGAGACAAATTGCTGAATAAGACTGTCCTCTGGGCTACCAGATGCGTTAGCATTCGAGAATTGCGCAAGGAACACTGATGACGATTCTGAAAGCTGAAGGGCTCACCCGCAGGTTTGGGCAGACGATTGCCGTAGACGCAATGACAATCTCGTTGGAGCGTGGCGAGGTCTTCGGATTGCTGGGTCCAAATGGTGCAGGCAAGACCACCGCAATTAAGATGTTGGTCACCCTGTTACCGCCGACATCAGGAACGGCGCAAATCGGCGGTTTCGACATTACGCGCAAAGCCGCCAGCGTGCGACGCGTGATTGGCTATGTACCACAAATGATCTCTGTCGATCCTTCGCTGACCGGCTATGAGAATCTGCTGATTATTGCAAAGCTTTACGATATACCGCGCCGCGAGAGGGCCGCGCGGATTTCCGAGGCGTTGGCGCTGGTCGACCTGACCGATGCGGCGGCCAAGCTCGTGCGCCAGTACTCGGGCGGCATGATTCGCCGGCTGGAGATAGCTCAGTCGACATTGCACCGGCCTCCAGTGCTGTTCCTGGACGAGCCGACAGTCGGGCTGGATCCGATTGGGCGCAAAGCGGTCTGGGACCATATTGAGCGACTGCGGGCAGACTTCGGTATCACGATATTTTTGACGACCCACAACATGGAGGAAGCCGAGAGCCTGTGTAGCCGCGTCGCAATCATGCACCGCGGCAAGATAGTCATAGATGATTCTCCGGAACGCCTCAGAGCGTCCATCGGCGGTCATCAACCAACACTCGGTGATGTCTTCGTTCACTATGCAGGTGATACGCTGGACTCCGGAGGAAGCTATCGTGAGACTTCAAGAGGAAGACGCGCTGCCAGGCGGCTTGGCTGACTCGTCGATGCTAATTCCCACTAACCCGTTCGCTGTGGTGGCCGCCTTTGTCCGGAAGACGCTGGCAATCACCGAGCTCGAAATTCGTAAGCTGCGCCATGACTCCACTGAACTTATCACCCGCGCTATCCAACCCGTGCTGTGGCTTCTGTTATTCGGCGCCGTGTTTGCCAGGGCCAGGATAATCCCGACCGGCGGCATTCCCTACCTCGACTTCATGGCTCCCGGCATCCTGGGACAGAGCGCTTTGTTCGTTTCCATCTTCTATGGCGTGGCAGTTATTTGGGAGCGCGATATGGGAATCACCAGCAAATTTCTGGTGAGTCCTACGCCACGTTCGGCAATTGTATTGGGAAAGGCACTATCGGCCGGCATCCGTTCACTTTCACAGGCCGTCATCATTTATCTATTGGCGCTGGTGCTGGGAGTAAAGTTGAATTGGAATCCGTTGGCGCTCGCAGGCGTGCTGCTTGTGGTCGTCCTTGGTGCGGCGTTGTTCTCGACTTTCTCTCTAATCATCGCTTGTTTGGTGAAGACGCGAGAGCGCTTCATGGGAATTGGACAAGTGTTGACCATGCCGCTGTTCTTTGCCAGCAATGCAATCTATCCCATCTCGTTGATGCCTGGCTGGCTGCAGGTGACCTCGCACATCAACCCGCTGAGTTACCAGGTGGACGCACTGCGAGCGTTAATGCTTCAGAACGGAGTCAGCAATTTCGGGCTAGCGGTGGATTTTGCCGTACTGTTGGTTTCGACTGTGGTGTTGGTGATGATTGGGGCGCGGCTGTATCCACGTGTAGTGAATTGAATCGATGAGCTGCGAAGCACGGTCAGAGTTAAGCCCAAGGCCAGGCTTTGCGAGGGTAATTATCTTTGACTGACCACTGAGTCCGTGAAATCGTGGGGCTCAACATTCGGGATCTTGAACGCGGGCGGCCGCACCGTGAGTTTCCAGGACCGGGGCCTCACCGCGCGCATGGTCAGTCAGGTATATATTTACCTTTGCGAGCCTTGGGTCAACCACCCAAGCTAGTCGAGCCCCGATGAGGCGACAGCGATCACCGGTAATAAGGGAACCGGTTCACAAACCCTCTGTCAGCGCTTCGCGACTCGCCGAATCCACCTAACCATTAGCCACGGCTCGCAAAGCCTCACCTTGGGCTTAACTCTGTCGCTGCTTCGCAGCTGATCTCCGCTGTGGCCCGCCGAATCCCATCCAAAAGAAAATTCGTATTAAACCGTATATGAAGGCACTAATACTGTTGACTAAATTTGCATGGAAAGGTACTAAGACCATGAATAATCTCTTGATGCCTGCTGAAGCCGCGATTGGCCGGTGTTACTTATCCGATCCTGAAGCATTCGCAGATGGACATCATCGCATTGCCGGGAGCGAGCTCGAACGAGTCACCGGCAGCGGCGGGAGTAAAGCTAATCATGCAACGACGAAGCACACGTGGCTTATCTTCCTTCACGCTCATGGTCGTGTTTGTCCTGGTTGGACTTCATTGCTCAGCCACGCTCGGGTCGGCTCAAGCGGGAAAGGCGGAAGTCACGGGCGAGGTTCGCGACCAGAACGGCGCCGCGATCGTTCAATCGCGAGTTGTCGCAACGGAAGTGGCCACGGACCAAACCTACTCTGCGATCATCAATGAGAATGGCGGCTACACAATTACCAATCTGAAACCGGGCATTTACAACCTTACCGTCGAGGCGAATGGCTTCAAACGCTTCGCTCGCGAAGGAGTGCGTCTGGCTACCGGTGAACGTGTGCGAGTTGACGTCGAGCTCCAGCCCGGCGCCATGTCTGAGAGCGTGACTGTGACTCAGGATGCCTCATTGCTGCGAACCGAGTCGGGCAGTCTTGGTCAGGTAATCAGAAATCGCAAGATCTCGGACATCCCTCTCAATGGGCGAAACTTTTTGTCGCTGGTTAGCTTGTCAGCGGGGGTGGCCCAACCACCGCCCACCACGGCCGGGCCATCTTTTCCTCGCATCAACGGTGGACGGCCGCGCACCAACGAATATCTGTTTGACGGAATTTCGGTACTGCAGCCCGAGCCGGGCCAGATCGCGTTCTTTCCCATTGTGGAATCAATTCAGGAGTTCAAGGTCGAGGTTAACAGCCCGCCGGCGGAGTTCGGACGCTTTAACGGTGGCGTAGTTAATCTAACGACCAAATCCGGCACCAATGCATTTCACGGATCGGGGTTTGAGTTTTTGAGAAATGAAAAACTAAATGCGCGCAACCTATTTGCGCCGGCCACGGTTGCGAATCCGAAAAAACCTGTGTTTCGCCGCAATCAATTTGGGTTCGTTGTCGGTGGGCCGATCGTCAAAGAGAAGACATTTTTCTTTGGCGACTACCAAGGTACGAAACAGTTGCTGGCTCGGGTGCGCATCTCAACGGTGCCGACGTTGGCCCAACGGTCAGGCAACTTTTCCTCGAGCTTGGGGGCTTTGCTGTACCTGCAACCGAACGGCACGATTAGCACGACGGTTACCGCGAACCCTGTGAACGTAACGGACACCAACGGTAACACCATCCAGGCCCGCGTCGGCCAGATTTTTCGTCCCTCTGATCATCGGGCCTATGCCGGGAACCTTATTCCGACAAACACTTTCGATCCCGTCGCTGCCTCGCTCTTGCAGCGGTATCCAAATCCAACCTCGATTGGAGCGGCGAACAACTTTACTCGCATCGCTAACGAGCCTGACGATCAGGATCAATTCGACTTTCGTCTCGATCACCGCTTTTCCGGAAACGATCAGGCGTTTGCCCGGTTCTCGTATGCTAAAGACATAACCAGCCCGGTGACGCCACTGCCGGATGGAAGCGGCAACATCACCTCTGGAATTATCGGGCCGACCGCTACCCGCGCGCTCTCGATCGCCGGAAACTACGTACACGTTTTCAACCCGCGCTGGTTGAATGAATTGCGCGTCGGGTATACGAGAAGAAAGGTCGAGCGCCAGGCGACTTCACTCGATGGGTCAGCGTCGCAGAGTCTGAACCTGCCGGGCATTCCGACAAATGGAGCTTTTGAAAACACTCTGCCCACGTTTACAGTCGCGGGATTGCAGCAGCTTGGCTCATCGGCGAATACGGCGTCGGACTTTCGCACCGACGTAACCCAAATATTCGATGCAGTCTCCAGCCAGCACGGTCGTCACTCCATCAAGTTTGGAATCGACTGGCGTTGGGAGCGCCTCAACGTAATTCAGCCGCCATCGCCGACCGGAAATTTTAGCTTCAGTACCTTGTTCACAAACTCGCAGGCGCTGCCAACCATCGGCACCGCGCTTTCGAGTTTTAGCGGAAACGCGCTGGCGAGTTTTCTGCTCGGACAAGTTCAGATCTTTTCGATCGATATTCAGCAAAAGGTGCAGCGTCCCCGGGCCCACATCCAGGAATATTTTGTGCAGGATGATTTTAAGGCTACGCCGCGGCTGACGATTAACGCGGGCCTGCGCTACACGCTCAATTTTCCTTCGACCGAAGTAGACAATCAGGGCGCAGTCTTCAATCTGCAAACTCAGCAACTGGATTTCCTCGGTCAGAACGGCTTCAGCAGATCCGCGCGCCAATTGCACAAGCTGGATTTTGGGCCGCGACTTGGCATTGCTTACCGGGTCAATGACAAGACCGTGGTCCGCACAGGTTACGGGGTCATCTGGATCGAAATGGCCGGGATCACGACGCCTTTCACCACGCCGCAGTTCCCGTTTATTCAAACTGTCTCGCAAAGAACGCTGGACAACATCACTCCGGCCTTCGTACTTTCGACCGGTCCGAGTGTGGCGCCACTGCCGCCGACGCCCGATGCCGGGCTGGGCCAGGGCGTATTTTCAGCAGACGCAGATCTGGGCAGCGGCTACGCGCAACAGTGGAACCTCGCGATCCAGCGCGAGCTCACCAGGAACATGGTGGTCGAGGTGGCCTATGCCGGGTCTAAGATCACTCACGTTGGGATTCCGGATACGAGCATCAATCAACTAACAACCAGCCAGCTCGCGATCGGCGCCCCACTCCTCGTGCGCGTTCCCAATCCGTTCTTCGGCCAGGTACCTCGTTCATCGAGCCTCGGCGATCCGACGATCCCTTTGGCCCAGTTGATGAAACCGTTCCCGCGGTTTACGACGGTCAGTCTGTACCGCAACAATGTCGGCAACACAAACTACAACGCTTTTCAGGCCAAGCTCGAACAACGCCTTTCGCGGGGCCTCTCGTTTCTGGTCAGTTACACGCGCTCGAAATTAATTGATGAAGCGTCTTCCGTTTTTGATGCGTCGATCCTCACCGGGCCGATTGCTAACTTCCCGGTGGCCGACAGCTTTAATCGCAAACTTGAGCGAGATCTCTCGAATGGAGATATCCCCAATGTGTTCGTGGCGAGCTTCACTTACGATTTACCGTTCGGGAAGGGAAGGCGGTTCAATCCCCGGGGAATAGTCGGCGCTCTGGTGAATAATTTTGAGCTGGCCGGGGTGGTTACTTTGCAATCGGGAATCCCGATTGCTGTAACACAGGCCACGAACTTCAACGCCTTCGCGGGCTTTGGCACCCAGAGACCAAATCTCAATGCGGATCCGAATCTGTCGGCATCGCAACAGACGACTGCGCAGTTCTTCAATATAGCCGCCTTCACGGTGGCGCCGCAGTTTACGATCGGCACAAGCTCACGCAATCCCGTCCGGGGACCAAACTATCGAAACGCCGACATCGCGCTCATCAAACGTGTTCCTTTCAGCGAAGCAAACAATTTAGAGTTGCGCGTGGAAGCTTTTAACCTTACCAACACACCGCCGCTCGGGGCCCCGAATGCTGTTTTGGGAGCAGCCGGATTTGGTTCAATCACGTCGGCCGGTGATCCGCGTGTAATTCAGCTCGGCATCAAGTTGAATTTCTGATGCCCCGAAGAGGCTAAGTCCTCCAGCCCGGGGTTGCCGCTTCGGCTACCCTGGTGAAGAGGTAGAAGAAGATTTCAACCGCAACGCGGTTGTAATTCTTATCAAAAAAATGCCGCAGATAGGCGCAACCGCGTTGCGGTTGAAACACAAAACCGGTCCGGTACCCAGGTTAGCCGAAAGCGGCAACCCTGGGCTGGAGAACTCAGCCCCTTCGGGGCTGCGGTTTCTCCCGATCGTAATCCTCACGCTGGTTTTGGTGTCGATCTTCGGTTGTCGATCCTACGGACCTTCTCGTTCAGGATCAGCAACCAGCAACGAGTTGACTATCTCGGCGGCAGTCAGTCTAAAAGATGCCTTCAGTGAGATCGCGGATCTCTATGAGCAGCGTAACGGGTCAAAGATTCGTTTCAATTACGGGGCTTCGGGGGCCTTACAAAAGCAAATTGAGTCTGGGGCACCTGTCGATCTTTTTGCCAGCGCCGGTGTTAAGCAGATGGATGATCTCGCTGCCAAAGGTTTCATCCTTCCAGACACGCGGAAAGATTTTGCCAGGAACTCACTGGTCCTGATTGTGCCTGCCAGCAGCACCAGTGTCGGCTCGTTTAGCGATCTGTCAAATCGGGCAATAGAGAAAGTGGCGGTTGGAAATCCGAAGACGGTACCCGCAGGCCAGTACGTTGAGCAGACCTTCAACAGACTTAAGCTGCTGCCCCAGATTCAGGCGAAACTCATCTTTGCAGAGGATGTGCGGCAGGTGCTGGACTATGTCGTCCGGGACGAAGTAGAAGCCGGAGTCGTCTATCCATCTGACGCCTTAAGCGCTGGCAACAAGGTAAAAGTCGTAGCTCGCGCGCCCGATGATTCACACGATCCGATTCTCTACCCGATTGCGATCGTCAAGGATAGCAGGCAGCAGGACGCCGCCCGGAAGTTCATCGATTTCGTCCTCAGTTCCGAAGGCCAGGCCATTTTGGTGAAGCATGGCTTTCTCGCGGTCAAGTAAATGATCTGGGAACCGCTCAAGCTCTCGCTGCTGGTCGTAACCGTCGCGACCCTGATTATCGCGACCCTGGGCCTCGCGTTTGGTTTGCTGTTGGCCAAGGGTCGATTTCATGGGCAGGAATTGCTCGCTGCGTTTTTTACTCTCCCCCTGGTACTGCCGCCGACTGTGAGCGGCTACTACTTGATTGTGTTGCTCGGTCGTCATGGTCTGATCGGAGAGCCAATTTACAACCTGACCGGCTGGAGCGTGGCATTTACCTGGCAGGCTGCGGTCATCGCCGCGATAGTGCTCGCATTGCCCTTGATGGTTCTATCGGCGCGAGCAGCGATCGAAAGCGTCAATTCTCAGTTTGAGATTGCGTCTTACACATTGGGCAAGAGTTGGCTCGCAACTTTCTTTCTGATCACATTGCCGCTAGCTCGTCGAGGTATCCTCGCCGGTGTCGTATTGAGTTTTACTCGAGCGTTGGGCGAGTTTGGCGCAACTTTCATGTTGGCCGGTAACATACCTGGCAAAACTCAGACGATGCCGCTGGCGATCTATGAAGCGGTCATCAGCGGCGAGGACAAACGAGCGCAAGTTCTGGCATTGATCCTGACCGGAGTCTCGGTCGCAGCTGTGTATTTCACCAGCAAACTTACCAAGGGAGCAATCAAATATTAGCCAGCCTTCATTGCATGTAGAGATCAAGAAGCGGCTCGCATCAGACAAGAGTGGTAGCTTCACTCTTGATATCGCGTTCGATGCCGGCGATGGAATCACGATCCTGTTTGGTCAATCGGGTTCAGGGAAAACCACAACTCTGCGCGCAATCGCCGGGATTGTCACCCCGGACAGCGGGCGAATCAAAATTGCTGATGAGATCTATTTCGACTCAGTAACTGGTGCAAACCTGTCGATCCAACGACGCCGGGTGGGATATGTATTTCAGGACTACGCCTTGTTCCCTCACATGACAGGGGAACAGAATGTCGCGTACGGCATGAAGGAAAACGGCGCCGGAGGTGCATCTCGCCTCGAACGTGCCAGGGCGATGTTGGCAGTCTTCGGGATTGAACACGTTCGGCAACGCTATCCGCAAAACATGTCTGGTGGTGAGCAGCAACGGACGGCGCTCGCACGCGCCCTGGCTGCCGATCCTGCTCTTGTCCTGCTTGATGAACCGCTGTCGGCAGTCGACGCGGAGACGCGCTCCAGGCTTATTGATGAGGTTGTGATGGCACAGAAGCGTGTCAGAATCCCATTTATTTATGTCACTCATAACATGGCAGAGGCAATCCGGCTGGGGACCCAGGTCGTTGTCTTACATGAAGGCAGTGTCAAAAAGATTGGCCAGCCGTCCGGTGTTTTCCATACATTAGTAGACGAGAGGCAGCAAGAATAATCACCTGGAAGGTTGCAGGCAATCCTGTTTCTATTTGTCGGCAGCCGAGGTCTACAGACCGTTTCAGTCAAATAAGTGACTCGACCAGCGCATGGCTCGTCTCGGGCGCTACCCAAATCTGTGTTGCCGCGGCCGGTTGATCTAGCGGTTGCGATCAGAGCGGCCCTGCGCGTCTTCGATGAGTACGACGTCGCTGGTTTTGACTGCGCGCACGAATGCCAAAGAGCGCCCATCGCGTGACCACTCGAAGCCCAGGATTTCTTCGGCTTTGAAGCTGGTCAGTTGCTTAGCCGGCCTCAAGCTGGACGTTCTCTTTTCTAAAAGTATAATGCGGGTTTAATGGTTGAGGGATCTCCCGATGACTCAGATCTCAGCACACCGCCGCACCATCGTTATTCATTCCCTTGTACTGGTTTGCCTTTTTCTCGGCACGGCTCTTCGGACAACTGCCCAATACCACTTCGAATCATGGAGCACAGAGAAAGGACTGCCCCAAAACACGGTCCATTCGATCCTGCAAACAGCGGACGGTTACTTATGGTTGGCCACCTCGGACGGTCTGGTGCGCTTTGATGGGATGCGCTTTACTGTTTTCAATGTTGGGAACACGCAGGGAATCAATAGTAATCGCTTCGAGCGACTCTTTGAAGACAGCGCCGGCAACCTCTGGCTCACCACTGGAGACAACTGGGTCACTGAGTATCGGAACGGCGGGTTTACCAGCTACAGCACAGGCGGCGACACGCGCGATGATATCGCTACCGGGATTTGGCAGGATGCGAAAGGGCGTCTGGTAATATCGACTCGCAAAGGATTCGCCACCTTTCAGGATGAAAGGTTTGTTCCGCTCACGATTGCCGGGACGACGCCTTGCCGGGCAGGCTTCGAGAGTTCTGCCGGGCTCGCATGGTGTCACGACGACGCAGGCCTGCGTCTCTTAAACTCTGATGGCAGCACCTCATACCTTACTCTCTCACAAGGCCTGCCCAGCAATAACATCAGCTACGCCTATCGAGACCGCGCCGGCAATCTCTGGATCGCCACACGCGACGCCGGTTTGAGCAAGCTCAAAGACGGTGTGTTCACCAGCTTCGCGCCGCACACCAATTTCACTGTCGTGACCGAGACCCGCGATGGCACGCTCTGGTTCGGCACCGAGGGCGGCGGACTGATCCGGCTTGAGCACGATCACTTCACGACTTACACGACAACTGACGGCCTCTCTGACAACAACATCAGGTCTCTTTATGAAGACCGCGAAGGCACCCTCTGGGTGGGGACGGTGAATCACGGCCTGACGCAATTCAATAAGCAATTGATCACCACTCTAGCCGAACGGCAGGGACTCTCGCCGGTGAACACCTACTCAATTCTGCAGGATCATTTGGGAGCGATCTGGGTCGCGACCTGGAATGACGGTATCAGTCGATATGAAAACGGGAAGTTTACTCATTACAAAATAGACAGCAATTATGGGCCGCTCAAATGGGTGACGGCGCTCGCGGAAGATCGTGTTGGCCGTTTGTGGGTTGCGGCCATTCAGAGCAGCGTGGGCTGGTTCAAGGATGGGAAATATACAAGCCTGGCCGACATCCCGGGTGAACCGCATTCCGTTTCCGTGCTCCTCGCTGACGACGATGGTGCCTTATGGATCGGGACTGATGTTGGACTCAAGAAGTATCAGGACGGAAACTTCACGACCTACACTGCAGAGGACGGCCTGGCAGGGAATGACGTCAAAGCTCTGCACAAGGACCGGCTCGGCCATTTGTGGATTGGCACCTACGGCGGTCTGACGCGGTTTGCCGACGGAAAGTTCGAATCCTACCGAAAGGGAGACGGACTGGCGAGCAACCGCGTGCGCTCCATCTATGAAGATCAGGCGGGCACGTTGTGGATCGGAACCTACGACGGAGGATTAAGCCGGCTTAAGAATGGAAAGCTGGTGAGCTACACGGTTAAGGATGGACTTTTTGACGGTGGCGTATTCCAGATTCTCGAAGACGATCGAGGCAATTTCTGGATGAGTTGTAATCACGGCATTTATCGCGTGACCCGTAAGGAGCTCGAGGACTTTGCCGCCGGAAGAGTGCGCTCGATCCATTCCGTCGCATATGGCACGCGCGATGGCATGCTGAACGTCGAATGCAATGGCGGCACGCAACCGGCAGGCATCAAGACCCGCGACGGCCGCCTGTGGTTTCCGACTCAGGACGGTGTGGCCCTAATAAATCCAGGCGACCTGACGCAGAATTCTCTGCCCCCGCCGGTCGTCATCGAATCCGGAGTGGTTGATCAGAAACCGGTGGACCTGCACGGCGCCCTGCGCGTCGAGCCGGGCCAGGACAGTCTGGAAATTCACTACACCGGTTTAAGTTTCATCAAGCCAGAGCAGATTGTATTTCGCTACCGCTTGGAAGGCCTTGACAAGGACTGGGTCGAAGCCGGTAACCGGCGGGTCGCTTACTATAGTCACCTGCCGCCCGGAAATTACACCTTTGTGGTAACGGCCGCGAACGCCGATGGGCTCTGGAATAGTTTGGGTGATCGAATCCAGATTACTGTCGTCCCTCCGTTCTGGCGTCGCTGGTGGTTTGTCACGCTCGGCGCACTCGGAGTGATGGGAGCGGCTTTGTTCATTTATCGGCAGCGCGTCTTACACCTGCATCGGGCGCGCGCAGCGCAGGAGGCATTCTCGCGCCAGTTGATTGAATCCCAGGAAAACGAGCGCAAACGGATTGCTGCCGAGCTGCACGACAGCATCGGTCAGAGCCTGCTGGTGATCAAGAACCGCGCGCAGTTTGCTCAGCTGAAGTCGCCGGGCAACGACTTGAATGAAGAATTTGACGAAATCAAATCGTCGGCCTCGCAGGCGATCACCGAAGTCAGAGAGATTGCCTATAATCTCCGCCCCTATCACCTCGACCGGGTGGGTTTGACCAGGACCATTGAAGCGATCGTCGATAGAATTGGCGCTGCCTCAGGCATCAGTTTTCGAACCAGCATCACGAACATTGATGGCCTGCTATCCAACGAAGGTGAGATCAATCTCTACCGGGTGGTACAGGAGACGCTCAACAATATCGTCAAGCACGCGGACGCTGCTGAGGCGAGCATCGAAGTGAGTCGCGAAGGCAAAAAGATCAGGATTAAGATCGCCGACGACGGCCGTGGATTTGTGACCGGCACCAAAACGGACCCGCCGGCGCGTGGGTTTGGACTGATCGGCATTACCGAGCGAGTTCGGATGCTCGGTGGCCACGTTTCAATTCAATCATCTCCGGGACGTGGGACGATGATTTTGGTGAGTGTTGAGGCAACACAAGTGCGGGAGTAAGGGAGAAAAGGTGAGACGGTGAATGGTCTCCCGTTGGAAAGAGACATCAAACGCTGGGAACGCGGACGTCCCGTCCGCACTGAGCGCGGAGCGCGAAAAGCGCCTCCTTGTTTTCGTTATCGCCAAGGACGTGCTTCCGACCGGATGCGGACGAGACGTCCGCGCTCCCAGCATTCGCGGACCTTCGAACCGCAGGTCCTACTTTGGGGAAAGGCCAACCCGGTTTCAACTATGTCGCACCAGATCACAGTCCTGATCGCCGACGATCACCCGATCTTTCGCAAAGGCCTGCGCCAGGTGATCGAGACCGACTCGCAGCTTAAGCTCCTGGCGGAGGCCAGCGACGGCGAAGCGACGATTGCTTATCTCGCGGAGCTGAAGCCGGCGGTTGCAGTGCTGGACATCGATATGCCCGGCAAAGATGGATTCGCAGTTGCCGATTACGTGCGCGCGCATGATCTGCCAATCGAGATTATCTTTCTCACGATGCACGCGGACGAGCAGATCTTCAACACAGCGCTCGATGCCGGCGTTAAGGGCTACGTCCTTAAAGACGACGCGGTTAGCGGACTCATCAAGGCCATTCGCGCCGTCGCTGGCGGCGAGAATTACATCAGCCCGGATCTGGCGACCTTTCTGGTCAAGCGCTCAAACCAGGCTGCGGCTCTGGCGCGCCGGAAACCGGCGCTGGCCTCGCTCACCCCTACCGAGCAACGCGTGCTCAAGATGATCGCCGATTACAAAACCAGCCGCGAGATCGCCAACGAGCTGCATATCAGCTTTCGCACCGTCGAGCGCCACCGCGCGAACATCTGTGAAAAGCTCGACCTCAAGGGTAGCCATGCTCTCCTGAAGTTCGCCAGCGAGCACCGTTCGCAGCTCTAGCAATGAGGTCAGTACGGCGAGCGTTAGTGACCCGATCAGGACGTAACTGACGACGCCACAAGCTGAGTCATGATCGGGTCGCTGACGCTCCCCGTACTGACCTTTCTACATACATCCACCCACAAAACTTCATAGATCTACTCACTGAAATTGAGTGCGACTTCGTATTCTCGCGCCCGCCTTCGAGGTGAATAATGCGTCACATGCAGACGGAGCCAGTGGAAAGCGAAGGGGAGATGAAACTCTTGATAGTCGATGACAACTCAGAGATGAGGCGCCTGCTGACGGGAATGCTGAAAGACCTGGCCGAATCAATTTACGAATGCACGGACGGGTCCGAAGCTGTCGCCGCCTACGAAGCCTGCCGCCCCGACTGGGTGCTGATGGACATCAAGATGAAAGAAGTCGACGGCATCGTTGCCGCCCGCCGGATAAAAGTCCGCTGGCCCGGCGCGCAAATCATGATCGTCACCGACTATGACGACGCCACATTTCGCAAAGCGGCCCGCGAAGCCGGCGCCTGCGCGTACGTTGTCAAAGACAGTCTGATTGAGGTCCGTCGCATTGTGGCGCGTGAAGTAAACCCGAATCGATCACCTCAAGGCGGTCGGTAACCCGACAAGTGTTTGAAGGTCCGGAGAGGAGATCAATATCATGGCAAACAAAACCTTTCAATCCCGTTGCCGGCAAGCTTCGTTACTGGTGTGGTCGCTGTTGCTCATCTTGAATGTCAACGGGGCGCGCGCCCACGGCGGGCCATCCCCGCGGGCCCAAAACGACAGCTTATTCACCTACCAGGGTCGGCTGACTGACAGCGGCTCGCCGGCCAACGGCACTTACGATCTTAAGTTCAGCCTGTTCGACGCGTTGACTGACGGCAATCCGGCAGGCTCGCCGAATACCGTCACCCTAAGCAATCCCGGCGTGCAGGTGACAAACGGCGTCTTCACCGTGCAACTAGACTTCGGTGCCGGCGGATTTAACGGAGACAACCGTTACCTGGAAATCGCAGTGCGCTCCCATAACAGTGACCCCAACACGCCGGCTTACACTACCCTCACGCCGCGACAGCAACTCACTTCGTCACCCTATGCGATTCACAGCACGTCGGCGACGACTGCAGAGAACGTCAATGGAATCGTGGCCGCGACCAACGGCGGCACCGGCCTCGGGACGCCGCCCAGCGCTGATGGTCAATTCCTGCGGAGCAGTGGGGCCGGTGCCTGGTCCATCTCAACACTGAACGCGAACGACATTCCCACGCTCGATGCTTCAAAAATCGGCAGCGGCGTTTTGTCTATCGCTCGTGGCGGCACTGGTTCGAACACGCAGAGCTTCGTTGATCTTTCGTCCGATCAAACCATTGCTGGAAACAAGACTTTCAGCGGCAGCTTGCGCGGTGACGGATCCGGCTTGACCAACATCGCCGGAACCTTTCGCTGGCAGACGGTGACGGGTATGTCGCAGCAGGCTCAACCAAATAACGGATACCTCGTGACTGATCCGGGCCAGGTGACAGTGACGCTCCCCGCCACGCCAAACATTGGCGACACGATTCGCGTCTCGGGCCTGAGCGCCGGTGGTTGGAAGCTTGCGCAGAACGCCGGGCAGTCGATTCTGACTACGAGCCTGAGCTCGATCGGTACGCAGTGGACGCCGCACGAGAGTGTGAGAGGTTGGAACTCAGTCGCTTCGTCGGCCGACGGTCGCCGGTTGATCGCCGCCGGTGATAGCCAGATCTTTATGTCGGCTGATGGCGGTGTGAGTTGGACGCCGCATGAGAACGTCAGAAGCTGGATCTCGGTAACCTCTTCAGCAGATGGCTCAAAGCTGGCAGCCGCGGATATTGGTGGCTTTATTTATACATCCACCGATTCTGGAGTGAGCTGGACACCCCACGACAGTGCCAGAATCTGGCAGTCTGTCACTTCGTCAGACGATGGCAGCAAACTCGCCGCGGTGGTCGACAACGGCCAGATCTACACTTCGACCGACTCAGGTGTGACCTGGACCGCGCGCGATAGCAACCGGCCATGGCGGTCAGTTGCCTCATCAACCGATGGCACGAAACTGGTTGCCTGCGCGCGCGGCGGCCTGCTCTATACCTCGACTGATTCGGGCCTGACCTGGACCGCGCGCGACTTCACCAGGCAGTGGGTGTCCGTTGCTTCTTCGAATGATGGAAGTAAGCTGGCCGCCGTAGACGCTGGCGGCCAGATCTATACCTCGAGCGATTCAGGCGTGACGTGGAGCGCCCATTTTTTCGCCCGGTCATGGGCGGACATTACCTCATCGGCCGACGGAACCAGACTGGCTGCGGTTGTGGCCGGGGGCCAGATCTATGTCTCGGCCGATTCGGGCTTGAGTTGGACGCCCCGCGAGAGCAACCGATCATGGGTTTCAATTGCCTCGTCCGCCGATGGCAGCAAACTCGTCACCGTAGTACGCAACGGCCAGATCTACTTCTCCAATCCGTTAGCGTTGTCGACATCGACCACGACCGGACCGGCCGGGTTTCTGACCGGCGGCCAGTCCACTGCTATTGAACTTCAATACATCGGCAATGGCGTGTTCATCCCGCTCAGTCACGAAGGAGCGATTGTTGGGTATTGACGCTCTTGTAATTCGGGCGCGCGCGAACCGTCTTGAAAGAGAAGTTTTGACAGGAGATTCGGGTCATGACAAAGAACGCCTTTCAACTTCGTTACCGAAAGATCTCATTACTCGCTTTGTCGCTATGGCTGATCTTGAATGTCAGCTCCGCGCAAGCGCAGGGTAGTGCTTTCACCTATCAGGGACGTTTGACGGACGGCTCTCTGCCAGCCAACGGGACCTTTCAAATGCAGTTCGCGCTGTATGGCGCAGCGAGTGACGGCACTCAACTTGGGAACACCCTGGCCTTTGACGGGCAGGGTGGAAACCCACCGGCAATTACTGTCTCGAACGGTGTCTTCACCGTGCAACTTGATTTCGGGGCGAACCCGTTTGCTTCAAGTGCTGAGCGTTTCCTGCAGATTCAAGTCAAGCATCCACAGGACAACTCGTATACAACGCTCGCCCCGCGCCAGCAGTTGACTTCGTCTCCCTTCTCGATTCGGACCATCAGCGCCGGCTCGGCTGATTCACTTTCCAATGCCTGTGTTGCGTGTGTAAGCAACAGCCAGATTGGTTCGGTTGATGGCAGCAAGATCAGCGGCCCAGTGGCGAACGCGACGAACGCCGTTACGGCGGGGAACGTCGCGGGAGTCGTGGCAGTTGCCAACGGCGGCACCGGCAGCGCGAACAAAAACTTCGTTGACCTGACTACAGACCAAACCGTTGGCGGCAACAAAACCTTCACCGGCATTTTGAGCGGTGATGGATCGGGCTTACGAAATGTGAGCGGCGCCGGTATCGCCGGCAACACCGCTTTGAATCCGCAGCGGTTGGCGATCTTGCGCTGGTACGACGCCAACAATGCGACCGCGACTCGGTCGATTTCGGTCGGTAGTGCGCCGGATTCTTTATGCTTTGACGGCACTTTTATCTATGTCGCGAACGCGCTATCCGGCACGGTCTCTAGGATCCGGGCCGCGACCGGCATGGTGGAAGGAAACGCAATCACGGTGGGCAGCTCCCCGAGTGGGCTGGTTTTCGACGGCACCTACGTCTACGTATCGAATGCCAACGATAACAACGTTATGCGAATCCGCGCCGCGAGCGGTCTGGTCGAAGGTAATCCGATCGCAGTCGGCCGTAGCCCCATTAGCCTGGCCTTTGATGGGACCTTTGTCTATGCGGTCAATGCGAGCGATACCAACGTAAGTCGAATTCGGGCCGCAACCGGCGTGGTCGAGGGTAATCCGATTCCGGCCGGAGCCAATCCAAATGGCCTGGCCTTTGACGGCACCTTCATCTATTGCGCCAACTCGGGCGCCAACACCGTCACGCGCATCCGGGCCGCCACCGGACAGGTGGACGGTCCAGCGATTGCGGTCGGAATCAATCCGCAGAACCTGGCCTTCGACGGCACCTTCATTTATGTGACGAATGCCGGTGGCAACAGCGTGTCGCGAATTCGCGCCGCAACCGGCCTCGTCGAAGGAAGTCCCATCGCCGTTGGTCCATCTCCGTTTGGAATCGTTTTCGACGGCACCTTCGTCTGGGTAACAATCGCTAACACTTCGCAGGTAACCCGCATTCGGGCGTCAAGTGGCGCGGTCGAAGGCAGCCCCTTAAGTGTCGGCGCGACTCCCCGAGCCCTGGCCTTCGACGGAACTTTTGTTTATGTCGCTAATGTGAGCAGCGCCTCGGTAATGCGCTTTTAGGCGAATGCGCAGAGCGAACGGTCCAGGTCAACGTCCCGCACGTTAAGGCGGAGTGAAATCATGAAGACATCAAATCGTCATCATCAACTTATCGTTCCCAGCGGCGTAGCCAAGAGTAGCCTGCGAAAGTCATCGGCTCTGCCGTCTGATGTGCGGAAGCGCTCGGCGCTTCCGGCGAGGATTTACAAAAGAACTGGGGCTTCGCCCCGGAAGCTGGGCGCAGCCCGAGTATTCCAATGTCAGATTGCCGGAAGGCCCCAGGCCTTTCGCACATCAGACGGCACAGCCGCATCGCTGCCGAACTCTTTTGGCAGAAGCATTCGCGGCGCGTTGGTGTTGCTCTTCGTGTTTGCGATGACGGCGCCCGGTCAATCGAGCGGCGGCAACTTTCAGATCACGAAGTCGGTGGTCGCCGGCGGCGGCGATCAAAGCGGTGCGGGCAATTTCAGCGTCACGGGTACCGCCGGTCAGCCGGCGGCGGGAGCGCTCATGCAGCAGGGACCTTTCTCTCAAACCGGCGGCTTCTGGCCCGACGGTGCGGCCCTGACTCAATCGAACATCGCGACTAATGATATCGTCGCAACTTACGGAGGGACGGCGACGCTGACAGCGACGCTGACCGCCAACGGAGTCAACCTGAGTGGACAGCCAGTCAGCTTCAGCCTCAACGGCGCCGGCGTTGGCGTAGCGACGACCGACACTAACGGCATTGCCACTTTGAACAATGTCAGCTTGAGCGGTATCAATGCCGGGAGTTATCCCGGGGCCGTGACTGTTCAGTTCATCGGTGATCTGACCTTCACGCCGAGCACCGTCGCTGGACAACTGACAGTGCAGCCCGCGACGCCACAGCTTCAGGTCGCTGGCGGATCATTTACCTTTGACGGCCAGGCGCACGCGGCGGCAGTGACGCTCACCGGCATCAGTAACGAAGTGCTCGGGCCGGTCGTCGTGCTTTACAACGGCTCGAACTCGCTTCCGGTCAATGCCGGCAGTTATTCGGTCAACGCCTCGTTCGCCGGCAATCAAAACTACGCGGCCGCGACGAACAATCTGCAAGGCATCGTCATCAATAAAGCAAACCAGGCAATTAGCTTCGCGGGCCTGGCAAACAAGAGCTTCGGGGCTGCCGATTTCGCGGTTGGCGCCACGGCTTCTTCAAACCTCGCAGTCAGTTTCGGAGCCTTTGGCGACTGCACCATCAGTGGGAACACGCTGCATCTAACCGGCGCAGGGCTTTGCACCGTGACTGCTTCACAGACGGGTGATATTAACCATGATCCGGCGCCCGACGTGTCGCGCGCTTTCAACATCGGCAAGGGCGATCAGGCGATCAACTTTGCAGCGCCGGCGAACAGGACTTTCGCGGACCAGGACTTTGAGGTGGGCGCCAACGCGTCCTCCGGCTTAGCGGTAAGCTTTGCGGCCAGCGGCAGTTGCACACTCAACGGCAACACCGTCCACCTTTCCGGCGCCGGCGTTTGTATGCTGACTGCATCACAGGCTGGTGACCGGAACTACAACGCCGCGCCCGACGTCAATCAATCCTTCAGCATCGCCAAGGCGAACCAGACTATTAACTTTGCTGTGTTGCCCAGCCTGACTTTCGGCGACGCGGATTTCAATCTCAACGTGGCCGCATCGTCCGGTTTGAGTGTGAGCCTGGCCGCCAGCGGCCAATGCACAGTCAACGGGGCGCAGCTTCATATCCTGGCCGCGGGTTCCTGCACCCTCACAGCGTCGCAAGCGGGCGACGTGAACTATGAGGCCGCCACCGACGTATCTCGCTCTTTCAGCATCGGCAAGGCCAATCAAACGATCAACTTTGGCGCTTTCCCAGACAAGACGTTCGGCGATGCCGACTTCAGTGTTACCGCCACTGCCTCTTCGAGCTTAAGTGTGGGCTTCGGCGCTTCTGGCAGCTGCAGCATCTCTGGGGCAACGGTGCATCTGACTCGCAGCGGTGTTTGCACAGTCACTGCGTCGCAAGCCGGCGATGCCAACTACAACGCGGCCACTGACGTGCCGCAGACTTTTAGTGTCGAGCAGGCAAGCAGCACGACTACGCTGACTTCGTCCAGAAATCCATCGGAACTGGGGCAATCGGTGACCTTTACGGCGAATGTAGGATCCACCGCCGGCATTCCAACGGGAACCGTCGAATTCAAGGATAACGGCGCGAGTCTTGGCGCTCCCGTGGCGTTGAATGCGAGTGCAGTTGCCACCCTGACAACTTCCAGCTTGACGACGGGTCCGCATGCAATAAGCGCAATCTATAGCGGCGATCAAAACTTCACCTCGTCGATTGGCGCGCTCGCCGGCTCGCAGGTCGTTGGCAGCCAGCTCGCCCTCTCAATCAACGATGTCACTCTTGCCGAAGGCAATAACGGCAACACGAGTTTCATCTTTACAGTCACGCTTTCGTCAGCTGGCAGCCTGCCGGTTACGGTCGATTATGCGACGGCCGATGGCACTGCAATGGCCGGCTCGGATTATCAGCCGGCTTCCGGCAGCCTGACGTTTGCTCCAGGTGACACTCAGAAGACGATTACTGTGCTTGTGTCAGGCGACACGGTCAATGAACCTGACGCGAACTTCTTCGTCAATCTTTCGAACCCGACCAACGCCGCGATCACCCACTCGCAAGGTGTAGGGTTGATCGTTAACGACGATACGCCGGGTTTCAGACTTGCCGCCTCGAGCTACACGGTCAGCGAAGATGGAGTCGATGCCGTGCTGACGGTCGTGCGGGGAGGTGACCTGTCAAAACCGGCCACGGTGGATTATGCCACTTCGGATCAAGCAGGCGATGCGCCCTGCAGCGTGGCCGGCGGCTTTGCTTCACAACGCTGCGATTACGAGATCACGGTGCGGACGCTGCAATTCGCTGCAGGTGAGAGCACCAGGACCATTCTGGTGCCTATCATCGATGACACCTACGTCGAAGGGCCTGAGACCTTCAACGTTACGCTGAGCAATCCGACGGGCGCCGTTTTGGGCAGCATCAGCTCGGCCGCCGTGACGATTGTTGACAACGACAGCGTTGCTGGATTTCTGAATCCAATCGATGACAGCGCCTTCTTTGTCCGCATGCACTATCTCGATTTCCTCAATCGCGAGCCAGACCCTGCCGGCTTCACTTTCTGGGTCAACAACATCGACTCATGCGGCGCAGACGCCAATTGCCGCGCGGCGAAACGGGTGGACACCTCAGCCGCTTTCTTCCTGTCGATCGAATACCAGCAGACTGGTTACCTGGTCTATCGTACTTACCTGGCGGCCTTCGGAAAGATGCCGCAGGCGCCCGTGACGCTCAACTGGAACCAGTTCGTGCCGGATACACAAGCAGTCGGCCAGAACCTGGTAGTCAATCAAACAGGCTGGGAGCAAGCGCTGGAACAGAACAAGCAGGAGTTCATGAGTCGGTTTGTGCGGCGGTCCCAATTTGCATCGGCCTTGCCGATGACCATGGCCCCGGGTGATTTCGTGAGCCAACTGTTTCGTAACGCTGACTTAAGGGCGAGCGACAGTGAACTGCAGGCGGCGATCAATGAATTCGGAGGGGCTCTGGATACGAGGGACATGGCGGCGCGGGCCCGGACTCTGCGCCGGGTGGCTGAGAATGCGTTGCTATGCCAGAAGGAAATGGATCGGGCGTTTGTACTGATGCAGTACTTCGGCTACCTGCGGCGTAATCCGAACGCGGGACCGGATTCGGATTTCAGCGGTTACAACTTCTGGCTGCAGAAGCTCGATTCGTTCAACGGCAATTATGTGGACGCAGAGATGGTCAGAAGCTTCCTCGTTTCGCGCGAGTACCGCCAGCGGTTCAGCCAGCAGTAGACGGCTGGGCGGATGTCATGCAGGTCAGTACCGGGCATTGTAGCGATCTGGTCGCAAGGTCTCCGTGATCGCGGTTATTCAAGTCGGAAACCTACACCCATCGAGGCCGCGAAGCGAAACGTGATGCGCGGGAGAATCTCATAAACGAGAGCACCTTCTTCCGACTGCACCACGCTGATGCTTCTCTTTTATGTTTTGGGTATACGTGCTGGAGAATTCAAAAGGCAAGTTCTACCCAAACCATTTTGAACTATGGCTTTCGGCCGACGTCCGCTTGGAACTTCGCATTGGGATGATTTACACGGTCACGACATTCCTTGGCGCACCCTGCACGAACGCCTCAAGATTGCCGATAACCTGATCGGCGAGTGTTTGAAGCGCTTCGACGCTCGCCCATGCCATATGCGGCGTGACTATAAGGTTGGGCAGTTGTAAATTGAGCAACGGATTACCGGCGCTCGGCGGTTCGAAACTCAAGACATCAACACCAGCGCCCGCGATCCGCCCCTGGCGCAACGCCGCAGCCAACTCCCCGTCGTCCACAACTCCGCCCCGTGAAGTATTAATCAGCAATGTTGTCCGGCGCATGCAGTTGAGCTCAGCCCGGCCGATCAGGTTTCTGGTCTCGTCCGTCAGCGGACAGTGCAGTGTGATGATGTCGCTCTCGCGCAGCGCTTCATCGAAGCTGACGCGCCCTGCGCGCGGTGACGCTGTCTTGCGCTCGGCGATAATCACTTCCATGCCGAAGGCCTGCCCTAGTCGGGCAACCGCTTGACCCAGCGCTCCGTAGCCGATGATTCCCAGGACGCTGCCATGCAGATCGTGCGGCAATGGTTGCATGAGCAGACAATAGTTTGCCGATCGTTGCCACTCGCCCCTTTGCACCGCCGCCCGGTAGGCGATGATTTGACGACGCAACGCAAGCACAAGCGCGAAGACGTGCTCAGGCACTGACGTGCTACACCAACCGCGCACATTACTCACGACGATACCGCGTCGCTGACAGGCAGCAGTGTCGACACAGTCAAAACCTGTCGCGGCAACGGCGATGAAACGCAAGGCCGGCAGTTTCTCTACCTCCCGCGCCTCCAAAGCCACGCGGTTGGTAATCGCGATGGTCGCATCCCGCAGCCGCTCCAATACCTGCTCCCGCGGCGTGATTGAATACTCACGCCATTCGTGATCGAATGCCGGTCGTTTGAAAGTTGCGCGTATCGCGTCGCGGTCGAGAAAGACGATCTTCTCCAATGTTCGTACCTTTCCAGTTAACGGAGGAGGGGCAAATTCCCGGTCAGCTTGTTTATTGCCTTCTTATTCCCATAGAGCGCGACGGCCAGGTAGCCGAGTTCTTCGGCGGGCAGTCCAGCCATTCGTTTCGTATAGTCTTGATAGGTGCGCGATGTTTGCGCCGGCTCGGTGAGATCGACCACCAACAGGTCCGGCAATGCACTGGCCTTCATCCTGATCTGTTTGATGATGTCGCGATCAGCCTTCAGGACGGGGAGGGTGATATTGATTAAGCCGGCATGCAGCTGACCTGAACCATCCACCACGTCAGGACCCACGAGCGACTCGACGCGGCGACCGAGTGTAATGGCTAGCACGCCCGCCGCGTTGACCGCCAGCCCTGAAGGGAGTTCGTCCGCGATCACCATGACACACTTAAATAGCTCGTTCTCCACGTTCGCTCCTCAGATACCTGGTGAGGTGTCCTCGAGCCGGGCGTCCAGCGCTAAGTACAGGGTTGCTTTGAGCTCGGCCAGGACTTCGCCGGCTCCCCCGTCTCGCCGCACCTGAGCATTGGCCCGCACGATGCGCCGCGCCCGCTCCACAATAAAGGCGGTAATGAGCAAAGGGGTACCGACGGGCATCGGCGCGCGAAATCGCGCTTCCGCCTTAGCCGTCAGGCCGCGGAGACCCTGATAGTAGAGCGCCCAGCCAAGTGCTTCGTCCATCAGAGTAAATGCCAGTCCACCATGTAGTAATCCCTTCCAACCGGTATGCTGAGGCTGAACCGTATAACGAGCGAGGCTGCCGCTCTGACCATGCGCGACAAAAGGCACATGAAGTCCCACGTCGTTTTCAGATCCGCAAACGTAACAGGTGACGTCTTTCTCGCTTAGTTCCATTTTGATTCCGTCTATTCTGTCAAGGTACCGACCGTTTAGTATGTTCGGACATCTGCTAATTCAAAAACCGGGTGTCGTCCCCTTAGACGAGCACTCTTGATAAAGCTTGCTGCTTTATCTGATCGATCAGATCCTGAAGTTTCAATTTCTTGTTAGCGTAACAATGAGATGTGGCACCGGCGAGAGCGCCGATGATCGCATACGAAAGCAGCCTGGCGTCGACATCAGATCTGAAAAGCCCTTCCCGCTTCCCCTGTTGAATGATTTTGGCGATGAATTTCGTGGTGCGTTCAAATACTCCATTCACGAGCTGGGTATACTTATCTTCTGTCCCTCTGAGCATAACGCGCTGCAAAAAGAGACAAACTTCCGGTTGTTTGTCGAACAACAGAAAATAGTTGTCGAAAAGTTTTTCAAACTTGAGGCGCGCACCTGCTGCTTCTTCCACATGCAGCATCACGGTCGTCTGCCAATCGTGCTTGATCCGATCAAGGATCGCCTCGAAGAGAGCTTCCTTGTTTGTGAAATGCCAGTAGATTGCTCCTTTGGTGATGCCCGCGCGTTTGGCGATTTCGCTAATCGAGGTAATGTGAAAACCACGATGGGCGAACAAACTTAAGCACGAGCTTATGATTTCCTCGCGGGTGGCCGCGCTTTGTTGAGCCTTTTGGTCAGTCACATCGCGGAAGATACTAAACGCTTGGTATGTTAGTCAAGTGGCCTTTTTCAAATCAGGGTAATACCGGAGTAGGCGTATCTGAGAGAGAGGTGCCTGCAGCTTAATTCGGACACGGAATGACCTCCTCGATTACCGAGGCACCGGAGGATTCGTCGCCGTTTATCCATTTCCATGACTCGTGTAAGCGATACCGGCCGTCAGGCAACACTGTCGGCACGGACCGACAAATTCCGGCTCGCAGTTCACCTTTGAGGTTGAACTGCTGGTATCGCATATCGAGAGAACCATCATTATCCATGCGCGCCAGAAGTGTGCCGAAACTAACCTCTCCGCCCTGGTAAGTGGCCCAAACAATGTTGCCCTGTTGCCGGTAGTGAAAAACCGTGTCCTCGCTGGTCTCGCCATTCTCGGTATTGGCGACGGCTTTGAAGTAACGATTGTTATAATCGAATTGCATTGCTACCACCTCGACTCCCACCGCACGACCGACCTTATTCGCGGACGGTTTGTTACTCCGCCCATCATGATGACAACTTGCGGGCCAGTCGATTCAGGGACCCCGTCCAGCCTTCGGCATGTGCCTTTCGCTGTCGCTCATCCCGAAAGCGCTCATGTGTAAGGGTCAGTTCGGTGGCTCCTCCATGCCGGCGAAATTCAAGCGTGACCTGGGTCTCCTGCACGTCGGGCCGCGGCACCTCCCAGGCCCAGGTAAAGCTCAGGAGCGTCGGCTCCTCGATGCGACAATACTGGCCGCTGACTACGTGCAGCGTGTCGCTCTGCATGCCGATGCGGTACGTCCCGTTCACGTGCAAATCAACCTCAGCGATTGGCGTGGTAAAGTCGTCAGTCGGCGCGTACCAATCGAACATCTGGGTGGGATCGGTCCAAGCCTTGAACACGCGCTCGACTGGCGCCGGAATCATCCGGGAGATGCGGATCGTCGTATCGGGCGTGCGCGTCAAGCGAATCACGTCGGCGTTCATATCGCGCATCTGTTGATACCGTCGCTCCCGATCAGGCTCGAGAGCGCGAAGCACGATGGGGTCGAAGCCCGGGTCGGCAGCCGACGTCGCCGACGGTGGTTGGGGCTCGCCGCGGGGTACCTCACCAGTCAACATCTCGTAGCAGACGACGCCTGACGAGAAGACGTCGGCGCGGTGATCCACGGTCTCGGGCGCTGAGAACTGTTCCGGGGCCATATATCCCCAGGTGCCGGCCACGCGGCCCTCGTCCGGATCGTCTCCGCCCAACTTTCCGAGCCATCTCGCTATTCCAAAGTCGACGAGCCGCACCCGATTGCGCGGGTCTACCAGGATGTTCTCCGGCTTGACGTCACGGTGAATGACGCCGTTCTCGTGGGCGTGCTGCAGGGCCTCGCCGATCTGGGGCAGAAAGTCCAGCACTTCGCGATTGGTGACGGCCTTCTCTGTGATCAACCGGCGCAGACTATTTCCCGCTACATACTCCATCACGAAATAGTAAAGGTCACCGGCCTGGCCGCAGTCGAAAACGCTGACTATGTATGGATGCGTCAGGCGGGCCAACGCGCGCGCCTCGTGCAGGAAGCGTCGTTGGGCATCAGCGTCGGCCCCGAAATCCGGGCGAATGACCTTGATGGCCACCTCGCGATCGAGGAAAGGCTGTCGTCCCTTATAGACGACGCCCATTCCGCCCTGACCAAGAACCTCCGTCACTTCAAGATTGGGCAGCCGCGCCGTCAACTCCTGTGGTGACAGCGTCACCATCGCGCTGCCGGGCCGAGACGCGGCAGCCTGAGCACCTTCCTGTGATCCATGAGTCATCGCGCTTTTGAACCTCCTACACTGCCATACGGCACTTCGTATCAATTTTGTTTCGCAAGAGTTATCGGATTCTGTTTCGGACAAGTTACCGGAAAGTCGCTTGGTCCTGATGGACCCAGCCGTTCGCAATGATCACTATCTGAAGAGAACTGAGAACTCATCCCTGGTCATGAACGCAAGGCGAGTGGTCGCGAGTAGTGTAATTTCATTCGCTGCTCGCCAACACACTGGGATCATAAGAGGTTCACAAACTTTCAGAAACTTTAACTGCACCTTAAAGACTAACCGGCGCGTCTTAGCGCATTACCTATTTCGTAGATGAATGGCGTGACGGCAAAGTTGTAAGCGGAATTTGTTCACGTCGCTACTGAGGTTGTCTGAGGTTTCATGCGGCGAAGAAATCAGATTAGAGAATCAAGGTGTGAAGGACGCTCTCTTCAAGGCTTCGCATCTGAGCCGTTGGGAGCCTTCTTAAATGGGGTGGCAAATGGTTAGAAGTTTGCCCCCAGCTCATCTACCCATAATTCCGCTTGACCCCTCTTCTTCGGTCCCTCTCTACCGACAAGTTTACCAGGTTTTGCGGAGCACAATTCTCACTGGAAAGTGGGTAGCAGGAACGCGGCTGCCTTCAACTCGGGAAATGGCCCGAGGACTAATGCTCTCACGCAATACTATTATGAATGCCTACGACCAACTGCTCGCCGAAGGCTATCTGGAAGGACATGTTGGTTCGGGTACCTACGTCGCGCGTTCCCAGCCTGATGATTTGCTGCGGGCTGGTGCAAATTCTGCAAAGCCATTGCAATTCTCAGATGGAGGTCGGAGATTTGCGCGGCGTGGCGCCGCTACGACAACTATCCATCTGAACCGTTCTACGAATCCCAACAGGGCGCGTCCCTTTTGTGCCGGCATTCCCGCGGTGGCCGATTTCCCAGCCAAGCTCTGGTCCAGACTTCTCTTAAGATACTGGCATGAGCCCACTCGCGATTTACTCGGATATGGAGATCCTGCCGGCTATTGGCCGTTGCGTGAGGCTATCGCTACTTATTTGGGACTGGCGAGGGACGTTCAATGTTCTCCCGAACAGGTGATTATCACCGCTGGCCGGCTGGCGGCGTTTGACCTGGCTATGAGGGTGTTGCTTGATCACGGCGACGCTGCATGGATTGAAGATCCCGGATATGTGGGGGCCCGGTCGGCTCTCATCGCCGCGGGCGCACGATTAGTTCCCGTGCCAATAGACAATGAGGGAATAGATGTGTCCGCGGGAGAGACACGATGCCCCGACGCGCGCTTGGCATATGTTTCGCCCTCTCATCAGTACCCGTTGGGCGTCGCGATGACGATGGCCCGAAGGCTTGCTCTGCTCGGATGGGCCAAGAGTGCCGACGCCTGGATATTGGAGGATGACTCTGACTGTGAATACCGATATGGCGGCAGGCCCTTGCCGGCAATGCAGGGTCTCGACCAGGAAGGGCGGGTCATCTACTTTGGTACTTTCAGTAAAGTCATGTTTCCGGCGTTGCGATTAGCATACCTGGTCGTGCCGTCAGACAGAATTGTCAAATACGTAAAGGCGCGCACTTTGCACGGTCGATTCTCACCCATGATCGAGCAAGCTGCGTTGTCCGATTTCATCCGTGAGGGGCATTTTGCGCGTCACATCCGACGTATGCGTGAGCTATATAAGTCGCGACAGCAGTCATTGATCGACGCCCTTTACGCCGATTTGGACGGAGTAATTGACGTTCAGCGCCAGGAGTCGGGACTTCACCTGGTAGGCTTTTTGCCGGAAGGCGTAGACGGTGCGGCCGTTTCTCATAGAGCTGCTGCTTATGGAGTACACGTAGAACCTCTCTCGGTCTCTAGTCTAAAGCCAGAAGGACGGGATGGCCTGGTCCTCGGTTACGCAGGTTACGACGAACAACAACTCCGAAGAGGCGTCCAGAAATTAGCCCGGATACTGCGCGAGACCAGTCTAACCGCGAAGGCCTCATAGTGAGATTTCCACGAAGAAAGGAACGACAAGACGATCGACCTCAAAGGAGATTTCCATGTCGACAAGGGACATTATTCAACGCTATTTAGATGGACTCAACAAAAAAGAGGGATGGGAATCCTTGATTTCAGAGCAAATGACATTTAACGGACCGGGTACGCGAAGCAAAGGTAAAGCCGCCTACGTGGAAGCTATGAAAGCGTTGCTCCGCGCGGTCAAGAGCGCACAAGTTAATAGGCTGATCATTGAGGCCGATAGTGCCTGCGTTATTAGCCATTACGAGCTGGTGTCACCGAAGGGGAGTCGGGCAGGGTTTGATATTGCCGAAATTTTCGTAATCAAGGATGAGAAGATTGAATCGTCTTCCGTCTATTTTCACATTGCAGCCTTCCGCATCTTTTTGGCGGAGGGTTGATCAATTTCGAGAGAAACGCGAACTTTCGTTTGACCAACATCAAAGAGACTTAGCGCGCAAAGATTTTCCGATCGAAATGTCGATTTTTGATTCTTCGTGCGTCGTAAGGTTGAAGCGAGGTTTCACAGGAAACCAAAATCAAATTAGTAGGAGGAGAAAACAAATGAAATATATGTGTCTGATTTACGGTGAGGAAAAGGCCTGGGGAGCGCTTAGCGAGAACGAAAAAGGCGGGATCTTTTCGGAATACGGAAAATTCATGCAAGAGATCACTTCGAGCGGCAATTACATTGCCGGCGCCCAATTACAACCGACGGCCACCGCGACGAGCGTCCGCGTACGCGATGGCAAGCCATTGATGACCGATGGTCCGTTCGCAGAGACGCACGAACAGCTTGGTGGCTATTATCTAATAGAAGCCAAAGACCTCGACGAGGCGAGTGCCATTGCGGCCCGGATCCCCTCCGCTCGAATGGGCACCGTGGAAGTTCGACCAATCGTGGACCGCAACGCAGGCTCTGCATAGAAGCTGAGTGTGATTGATCGCTCACGGCAGCTGCGGCCAGACAGCTGCCGTGAAAGGAGGATTGTGAAGGTACGAATCATCCTCCTGGCCCTTGATCTTCTCTGCGACAGTAGGCTGAGGTGTGGTGTTTGTCTCTTCTCGCAGTGATTCAAGTTCGCGATCTGGTAGTTCTTTGCGCGTTTTGCTTTCGTGCTGCGGTAGGGTTGCATGCTCCTGGAGAGTGTGCAACTCTCGCCGCATGCCGCAGGCAAACGAGATACTTGAGCGGGTCTTTCGAGAAGAGTACGGTCGAATTATCGCGACCTTAATCCGCCTCTCAGGCTCTTTCGATTTGGCGGAAGAGGCCTTGCAGGAAGCGTTTGCTTCAGCCACAACAAATTGGGGAAAGAATGGTACGCCGCGAAATCCAGGAGCATGGCTGACGACTGTAGCGCACCGAAAACTGCTCGACGTCGTGCGTCGGGAAAAGACGAAAAGTGACAAGCAATCAGAACTCGAATACGAAGCCCAAAGGTTGCGGCCGGACGACGAAACAGATTTGCTTGAGGAAACGATGGAGTATCCGGATGACAGATTGAGGTTGATTTTTACCTGCTGCCATCCCTCGATAAGCAGGGAGGCCCAGGTTGCTCTTACACTGCGTACTCTGGGAGGATTGACCACCACGGAGATTGCCCGAGCTTTCCTGTTGCCCGAGCCGACCCTGGCCCAGAGACTGGTGCGAGCGAAGAACAAGATCCGCATTGCCCGGATTCCTTACGGCGTTCCTCCCTTTGAAGTCTTGCAGGAGCGGCTCGCCTCAGTTCAGGCAGTGATCTATCTGATTTTCCATGAGGGCTACTCGGCCACCGCAGGCGATAGTCTTATCCGTAAAGACCTCTGTGCCGAAGCAATTCGTTTAGGCCGGGTCCTTTGTGGGTTGATGTCAACCGAAACGGAGAATTTCGGCTTGTTAGCTCTAATGTTGCTGCAAGATTCACGTCGCGACGCGCGTATCAATGAACGAGGCGAACTCGTTACTCTGGAAGAGCAAGATCGCTCGCGGTGGGATCATAAGGAAATAGAAGAAGGACTGCGACTGATCGAGTCGGCGCTGCGCTTGCGGCGCCCTGGAGCCTACCAATTTCAAGCCGCCATTGCCGCCGTCCATGCCGAAGCAAAGAGCGCCGGCGAAACCGATTGGCCCCAGGTTGTGGCGCTTTACACCGCGCTGATGCGAATTAATCCATCGCCGATTATCGTTCTAAACCGCGCCGCAGCGATCGCCATGAGTGAAGGGTTCGAAAAAGGTCTGGCGCTGATCGAAGAAGCAGGCGCAACCGGCCGGCTCGAACAATACTATCTCTTTCACGCAGCGCGGGCCGACCTGCTCAGGAGGCTTAACCGTCTGCAAGAAGCGACGATTGCCTACACGGAAGCGCTTGCTCTCGCCACGAACCAGGTCGAGCAGGAGTTCATCCGGCAGCGTTTGAGCGAGCTGACAAGAATTAATAGGCAGCCAAATTGAATCCGCTAGTCCTTGGGGATCCGTTTGCCCGATAAGGTGTTCGCGAGGGTCGTGGCCCCGGCTCCAGTTAACGGTCGAGTGTGCAAAGTCTTGAACGAGAGCGAAAAAGCAACAGATGGAGAGCACTGCCGAACAGCGCTACGCGAAGATCGTGGCAACGCTTCTGAGGGAGAGCGGTGTCACGTTGGGGTCACGAACAAAAGGATTCGGCTCAGCGGCACTGAAAATCAACAATAAGATTTTTGCGATGCTCTCCTCGAAGCAAGAGTTCGTGATTAAACTTCCAAAGCAGCGCGTGGATACTCTGGCCGCATCAGGGAGTGGCGTGCGATTTGATCCCGGTCACGGTCGGCTCATGAAAGAATGGTTGGCGGTGAAACCGGATTCTGCCGAAAGTTGGCTGGCCCTCGCGCGGGAAGCAATGAGGTTTGTCGCTTCGAAACGTTGATTGGTATTTGGCAGTAATCAACAGTCTATTGATAAGCCATTGGCCAGTAACCTTTGCAATTTATCTCGATAGCTTCGGCCGGAAACTATTTGCGAGCCGTCAGACATGGTCAAAACATAGTTTCCATGAAACATCGGCCGCAGTTCTTTGACCCTCATAAGATTCACAATCTTTGAACGGTGGATGCGTAAGAAATTGTTTGGGTCCAGCTTACTTTCCAAAGCGGCCATAGTTTCATGCAGAAGAAATTCCTTCTTCCCCACGTGTAAAAGCACATAGTTGTCAGCCGCTTGTACCCATTCGATTTCTTTGACATTCAAGAAAAAACTTCGCCCGCCGGTGTTGATAACCAGACGCTCCAGGCAAGTTTGCCGTTTCCTGACGCTTTCGATCAATGAGAGTACTCGGTCATTTATCTGGTCAGGTTTCCTGTTCTTTATTTGGTTCCGCGCCCTGGTCAGCGCCACTTGAAACCGATCGCGATCGAATGGCTTTAACAGATAATCCAACGCATGGACGTCAAAAGCGCGCAAGGCGTAGCGTTCATAAGCCGTGACGAAGATGATGGTGGGCCATTCATCGGGAGCGAGCTGCCCCAAAACCTCGAAACCATCCAATTCCGGCATCTGGATGTCCAAGAACACAAGGTCAGGTTTGTCCTTTTTTATTCGGGTGAGCGCCTCCTTTCCACCACCGCAGAGACCTATGATTTCTATTCCGGCTTCGTTCTCGAGTTGCTTGCAGATACTCCGTCGGGCGATCGGCTCGTCATCCACAATTAGTATTCTGATCAATTCCATCGCCTATTTGACCCTTACTGTTCAGTGCGGTACGGGATCGTGATGGCCACTTCCAATCCACTTCCATCCGCAGGTCTTAACTCAAAGCGGTGATTTGATCCATAGAGCTGAGTGAGCCGCTCTTCAGTATTGGACAAGCCGATTCCTTTTGAGATTTGGCTGAGCGCCGGTCCAGGCCCATCGTCGCGCACTCGCAATTCCAGCATACCGTTCAGTCTTCGCGCACACACATTAATGACACCCGGTGAGACCCGGCGCATTACGCCATGGCGAATCGCGTTCTCAACGAGAGGTTGCAGGATCAAATTCGGAACCTGCGCCTCCAGCGTGTCAGGCCCAATATCAATACTAACAGTCAGTCGATCCTGAAAACGCGTGTGCTCAATTTCCAGGTAGATTTTTAGATATTCCAGCTCCTGTTTTAGGGTAACTTCGTTGGTTCCGATGTTCTCCAGGCTGATCCGTAATAAGTCGCTCAAACCAATGAGCATGCGGTTTGCTGTGTCAACATCCTCGAGCATCAAGCCGGAGATCGAATTCAAGGTGTTGAAGAGAAAATGCGGGTGCAATTGCATTCGGAGGGCATCCAGTTGGGCCTGGGTGAGGCTGGCCTCAAGCTTCGAAGTCTTCAATTGTAACTGTGAGGCCAGCAGTTCCTGTCTTTGATACTTGCGGTAAAAATTGATTGCTTGCCCAACCACGGTAATTGCCCAGTAGGTCAGAACTTCAGTTTGAGCTTCGGTAATGAGGATCTTCTTGATTCTTGCCATCGAGGCATTAGGACCGGCTGGTTGACCCCAGATGAGCAATGAGATTAGGCCGCTGATGCCAAAATAGAGCAAAGCGTAAACAACGCTCGCCGAAATGTGGATTGAGATATTACGTTGCCAGTTTAAGCGTTGGAGAGGAAAACGCTCACTTAGATAAAGGACCGACGGCGTTAGCGCGGCCCAGATGAGGAAGCTGGCGAAGCCTCCCCAAAAACCGTTCCACCAACTAATGTTCGAGCCGCGATAGAGAGCGTTGAGATATTGCCGGCTCCCAAAAAAGAGACCGACTAGAAGCCAACACGCTAAGATGATGCTCCATTTGGCCCAACGAAGTCTTGAGCTGCCGGGGTTTAGATGATTACCCATGAAAGAGGTTAGACGCACCAAACGCCGTCATAGTGAGTTCGCTTTGGTTCAGTTGCTCGGATTAGTTTCACTTTAGGCTGTTCGAACAAGACGAAGGCGTCTATCCTTGCTGGCCTGGGCTTAGGATAATGTCGAATCGCCCTTCAAACCAAACTTCACCGCTTTGTTGCCGGGGCGTGAGTTCGATGATGCGGTTTGGATCATTTGATTTGCATGCCTCACGACAAGAATCATTTGGTGAGAGATATGGGTCGCCTTTGAAGTAAAGCTGTGTCGTTAAATCCTTAAAGTCTGGGTGAGTGGCGACGAAATGGATGTGGGCCGGTCTGAAGCCGCCTCCCTGCTGGTAGCGACCCGGCACGATTGAGGCGAACTCGTAAGCGCCACTTTTGTCAGTCAGCATTTGCCCGCGCAGTCGGTAGTTTTCGTTTTCATTGTGATACTGCCCGTTGGTGTCAGCTTGCCAAATGTCCAGAAGCACACCACTGATCGGACTTTTACAACCGGCGCCGGATACCTTGCCGCGAATAATGAGACGCTGCCCAGGTTCCTTCGGTCCCGCCAGGTCGGTTCGACGCGGAGCGTAGGGAAGATAATATGGACCTTCAACGTCCGCGGTGGTCGGAGAACATTGTTGCGCTTCGGCTTGACCCAGGAAATATGTGCCCAGCAATCCGACCGGAACGCTACCGGCACAGCTCAGGAAACGCCGACGACTTGTAGTAGCATCTTTTCTCATCACGTAACCCCATTTGGAAGCTCTTTGGAGACTTGCCTAGATCGTTCGAACGCAGGTGCGCCGGTTGACGAGATTGCCTCACAATCGCAACCGCATGACGGTTGGCTGTCCCTGACTTCTGGGAATGACTACCCACATCTCATCCCAGAGGTTACCGTCCACCTTGATTTCACCCTGGTATCCCAACTCCTTGATAATCCATGGAACGGTTTGAAAATGACCAAAGACAAGCACGCGATCATTTTTGTTGTTACTCCGGAGCGCGGCCACTAACGCTTTGGGGTCTCGCCGCGGGACTGTTTTGACGGGAACTTGAAACGCTTTGGCTGAAGGTTCGGCGGTTTGCTGGGCGCGCTTAGTCTCGCTCGAATAGATAGCCGTGATGCCGGCGCCTTTCAATTTTTCGGCCAGCTTCTGGGCTCGCTCGAGCCCTGCTTCTGAAAGGGGAGGATCATTGTCGCCTTGTGTGCCATTCACTTCCGCGTGTCGCACAATGAAAACGGCCTCTTGTGCTCGGATCTCCGGCGACGACATCAACATCAAGGCGATGGCCGGCAGCAAAATCAAATTCATGAACCCCAACTTCGTGAATGCGCTCTTACGCGAAGGCAGACAGTCGGCAATGGCTTGGGCGATATACATAAACAAACTCCTTTACGTTTCCTAAGATTAAGTATTGCGGTCGATGCGATGTGCGTCGCCGGGCCGCGAAGCTAGCGCAGAGGGCGTTAGGAAGAAACAGAAATTTGGCGAATGCTGCTTATGGACGGGTGAGTAACGCCCTGTATGGGCGAGTGTAACCAGCAAACGTTAAGCTGATTTTGAAACGTCACCGATTTCGGCGCCGACGAGCTTAGAATCCGGCTGTACACGGTGGGCGGACCAGCATGTGCCCGAGTATGTGAGTTGAATCCGCGAAGCAACTTAACGAGAATCTGGAACGTCGGAAATAACTGAAGTCTTAGTACGGGGAGAAAGAACATGGGCACTTTTCGGGTGGGTGAATGGGAGGTCCAACCTCAACTCAACACGATCTCCACTGATGGTAAGACGATTCGTATTGAGCCTAAAGTCATGGAAGTTCTTTTGTGTCTCATTGAACATAAGAATGAGGTTGTGGCAAAGGACTGCTTGATGGAAACCGTTTGGGCAGAAAGATTCGTGACCGAGGAGGTGCTGACGAACTCGATTTGGGCCTTGCGTAGGGCGTTCGGAGACCAAGCCAAAAACCCCAGTTTTATTCAAACAATTCCAAAGAAAGGTTACCGTTTGATTGCCCCTGTTTCTAACGGGGCAGCCATTCAATCGAATTCACGCGAAGCAGTAAGCCACGGTTCTGCCGCCTTCCCTGGCCCCGAGAACAATGGGCAAATGATCGGTTTTTATTCGATCAAGCGCACCGGAAAAGTTATTTTCGGCATCCTCGCAGTCGGGCTCATCGCCTTTGTTTTCGCAAAGCTGTGGCAAGTCTCATCCATCAAAGCGAAACCAGGAGATCCGCAGGTCAGTCGAGATGGAATTCAGAAGGGAACTCATCCGGCTACGACCCAATTCATTAACGATGCGGCCAACGAGTCTTACGAAAAGGGACTTCAGTTTCAGACTCAAATGACTGAAAAAGGGCTCAAACAAAGCCTGGAGGAATTCGCAAGCGCAATTCAAGCAGATCCTGACTATGCCCCGGCTTACGCGGGATTGGCCAACTCGTATGATCTCCTGGAGAGTCAGGGCTATCTGACTTCAGAGGAGACATATCCGAAAGCGAGAGAGTTGGCAACGAAAGCGTTGCAATTGGATACCCGGCTCGCAGAGGCTCACGCGGCGCTGGCCTTTGTGAAATGGAGATATGACCTGGATTGGGCAGGATCCGAAACTGAATTCAAGCAAGCCCTGGCATTGAATCCCGACTATGTGTTCGCGACTATCTGGTATAGCGGATATTTATCGTCCGCCGGACGTCTCGACGAAGCGCTGGTCGTCGCGAAACGGGCGCAGGAACTCAGTCCGTCGGCTCCTGGTATTAAGATCCACGCAGGAAATCTTTTCTTATATGCACGTCGGTTTGATGAAGCTGTACTTGAATTTGAGAAGGCGCTGAACATAGATCCCAATGCCGCCCTGGCCTATAAGGGTCTGGGTAGAGCCTATGAGGGGAAAGCGATGATGAAGGAAGCCGAAGGTGCTTATCAAAAAGCGCTGGAGCTTACCGAAAAATCTACTTCAGAGAAAATAGCGCGGGAGATAGCCCGGGGCGACCAGAAAAGCGATGCGCACGGGTTACGGGATCGGTTGGCGATCCAGCTGAGACAGAGATTTGTGCGCCCGACCTACGTGGCGAGGATATTCGCTGAATCTGGTGATAAGGATCGCGCATTTGAATGGCTCGAGGTTGCTTATGCGGAAAGGGACAGCGAGTTGCCTTTCCTAAGGTTTGGCCCCGGGTGGGAGACTCTTCGTGAAGATCCCAGATTTGCAAGTCTCCTGCGGCGCATCGGACCTGTGCATTAACAGCAAATGCCAATGGTACTACACGGCCTCATCGTTCGACGGTTGACCAATCGTTATTCGCAAGGGTCGATCTCGAATCACGCGGCCGGAAGTTCTGTCGTTATACTAAACGGGCTAAACATTCAAATCGAGTAAGCTGTGAAGTTCCTTCCTGCCTTCGATGGTTACCCTTAACACCCGACCAGAGTTGGCTGGTGCGACCCAGCCGAGCGCGATCATCCGACTCAGCAAGCCGGCGCCGAGCGCACCCGCCAGGTGGTGATGACGCTCACTCCAGTCCAGGCATTGCAAAGCGAACGCCCTTCGATTTTGACGCAGCGTGTCGGTGTCGATCCCCAGTCGGTTGAGCCATTGCTTTCCATCGTCCGTCAGTGCGAGATTCCTTTCCGAACTGATCAACAACCGCCGCTTCTGCATCTCACGGTAAATCTCAACCGCCAGCGTGCCAGCCATGTGGTCGTAACAAGTGCGGGCGAACTTCAGAGCCGGGCTTTGGCCGGGCGGAATTCTGGAGCTGAGCTTCATCGGGTTAGCCAAAGCGATCATCGCTTCAACTGTGTGCGCGACGTCGGGTCCCGAAAGTCTGTAGTAACGACGCTTCCCTTGTGGCTCAACCGTCAGCATACCGGCCCTCAGTAGTTTTGCTAAATGAGTGCTGGCAGACTGGGCGGAAACGTTAGCGTGAAATGCGAGTTCTCCCGCGGGGCGGGCCCGCCCATCCATCAGACTCCAGAGCATCATCAGGCGAACGGGTTCTCCGATCACCGCAGCCAGATCTGCAATAGCATTCCCCACATCCATTGTTAAATCTTAAATGAACTATTCCTGAAATCGGAAGGCTAAACTGATGGCGGGTAAAACGTCGAGGCAAGGGAAGTGCTCTGGGGGAAAACCTTCGAAGTTCGGCGCCTCATTCTGGTAACCAGCGCCGTTGTCATTTGTTGTTAGCTCGCTTTTTATTTGACTTGTAAATCAACTCATCGATATGAACCACATCATCCGGACCCATCTCGCCAGCCGGTTTTTACTGGGGGTAATTATGACGATCACTGCCGGGACCGCTGGCGCCGCCGCGCGCGAAGAACACTTCCGCATCCCTGGCTACCCGGCGTCAGTCAGAGTTTTTCTCCGCCATCAGCCGCCGGCTGGAGCACCAGTTAGAAGCAAGGGGTCAGTCTTGTTCGTTCACGGCGCAAGCTTCCCTTCGGCCTTGGCGGCAGCCTTCAAGTTCGATGGCCACTCGTGGATGGACGACCTGTCTGAGGCAGGTTTTGACGTTTGGGCGTTGGATTTCGCCGGCTATGGAGAGTCCGACCGTTACCCCGAGATGAGTCAACCGGCCACCGCTAACCGGCCCCTGGGGCGAACCGACGTCGCCAGCAAACAAATTGCCCGGGCAGTCACGTTCATTTGCGAGCGGCAAAAGACTTCCAGGGTTTCCATAATCGCACACTCATGGGGAACACTTCCGGCCGGGCTTTATGCTACTCAGGAACCAGGAAGAATAGAACGGCTGGTCCTCTTCGGACCGTTGACGCTACGCAACGAAACCGGGCCTTCCAAGTCAGAGGCCGAAACCGCCTATCGGTACGTCACCGAGGAGGCGCAGCATGCCAGATTCTACGGCTATGTCCCGTCAGATCAAGCGCCGGTGATGGAGAATAGACACTTCGACGTGTGGGGCCCCGCATATCTGTCCAGCGATCCGACGAGCTCAACTCGCACACCGAGGAGTGTTAAGGTGCCGGCTGGACCGCTCGCCGATGCCGATGAAGCCTGGGCCGGGAAGTTCTTATATGACCCGGCCAAAATCGAGGCCCCGACGCTTATCATCCGAGGTGAATGGGACATCGTAACCAGGAACGACGATGCTCACTGGCTCTACCAGGCACTGCGCTCAGCGAGGATCAAACGCGACGTATTAATCAGCCGCGGCACGCACGTCATGCACCTGGAGCGGAGCCGGTTCCAACTCTATCGGGAGGTACAAACCTTTCTCGAGGCGAATGACCAGTGATGTGACGATTCTCTCTCCAACCCTTTTCAACGTCTGAAGCGCAGCCTGGGGCAAACTTCTTGCCAATGACATCCACTCCGGCAAACGTTGGTCGCGGTTTTTTGCCAAGCAACGAGAATGTCGCACCGAGACTACAACCTCTCCGAGTCATTTCAGATTCGATTCGGGCTTTTCCCGCTGACGCCTGCAAACTCATAATCTTTCAGGGCCTTCCCTGAGAAAATCCTGAGAGAAAGATTGGGCAGTCCTGATGACTTTCTCGCCTCCTCATTGCTAAGGTGCGCTTCAAGTGCCGGCCGGCTGGTGAAGTGCCACTTGGACGAATCGCTCAGGGATCAGGGTGACGGCTAAAGGTGAGTGAGCGTCGCGATGGCAGCCTGATGCAGATCCAGAGCACACGCCGCGAAGGCCGCTTACACTTCTGAAATTGAACCCAAGGGAGGTCAGCCTTGAAATACCGACAGTACTTGATAGCTCCAGCCGTCCTGTTGTTCGTTTCTTGCTTTGCCACGGCCCAAAATAACGCAGCGGCCGGCGCCAACGGCACAATCATTGAACAGTCGTCATATGCATTCCCAACATACGAGCAACTACCTGGTTGGGCCAGGCAAATCTATACCAAAGAGACGTTTGAGGGATTGCGCAATTCCCCGGAACTGGAGTTGCTGCGAATCAAGTATGTTAGTGACGGGTTGAAGGTTGTCGGCTTCATCTATAAGCCCAGGATCGTTGAGGGAAAGAAACTCCCGGTTATTATTTGGAATCGCGGCGGTGCGAACGAAGATGCCAAAATCGCCAACAATAACTTTCACGATATTTACGAAATGTACCGGTATGCCGCCGCCGGCTTCGTGGTCATAGCTTCGCAGTACAGAGGAATTGATGGCGGGGAAGGTAAAGATGAAATGGGTGGCGCCGATGTCGACGATGTGATGAATCTGGTGCCCCTGGCCAAATCGCTAGGCTATGTTGATCTGAACAAGCTGTGCATCTGGGGGTTTTCGAGGGGCGCACAGATGGCCCTGCAAGCGATCAGGCGCGGACTGCCTGTCAAAGCCGCGGTACTTGTAGGGGTGCCGACCGATTGGGAGTCGACCCTTAAAGACAGTCCCAATTTGCTGCCAGTCGTAAGAGAATTGTGGCCCGATTGGGAAAGGCGCAGGGAAGAGCATCTTAAGGAACGATCGGCTATCGGATGGGTCGACCAACTCAATGTCCCGTTGCTCATTTTTCAAGGCGCCGCCGATCCGGTTATCTCAACTACTCGAACAATGACGTTTGCGCAAAGGCTGGATGAATCGGGCAAAGTCTATGAGCTTTTGGTCTATGCAGGAGACGATCATCCAGTTGATCAGCATCGCGAAGAACGACTGTCCAGGACGATTGCCTGGTTCAAGAATCCAAGAAAGATGTCTATTGCGCGGGAGATTGAGAGGACTCTCAGACTAAAGGGGCAGGCAGCGGCAAATAAGGAGTATTTTGAACTTAAGAAAAATCAGCTGGACATTTACGATTTTAGCGAACGAGAATTGAACCAGTTGGGCTATATCCTCCTGGCCAAAGGCCGCGCGACCGACGCTGTGGAGATCTTCAAGTTGAACGTTGCCGCATTCCCTGAGTCCGCGAACACTTATGACAGTCTGGCCGAAGGATACGTGGCAGTCGGAAATCGTGAGTTGGCAATCAGGAATTATACAAAATCGCTGGAATTGAATCCGCAGAACACAAACGCCACTGATGCCCTCAAGAAGCTCGCACCGAAATAGTATCTTCTCGAGGTTTGCGTTCAAAACCGAGACGGAAGCCAGAATTGAGCAAACGTTGGATTCCGGTACCGCCCTGACAATTCCATAAGCCGCTTCAGAATCTTTCAGAAAGTTTCATCGTCAAATCAAAGACATCGAAAGCACTGGACAGCCATATTGCCTAATCTGCGATCACGCTTCGCCTGGAATACACACTGCTGGGTGAAGCAAGGAGATTGCTTTCTGCAAATCAAGGTCGAGAGGAGCGTGTCCATGAAAGGAATTCGCCTCGCCGTTTGGCTATTCGTGTTGACCGGCTCAGCGATTGGTCAAACTCGTTCAGCCCCAGCTCCTGCAGACGAGATCCGAGGGCTCGACCAGGAGATCATCACTGCCTACGATCGCAAGGATGTTGCAGCAGTCCAAAGGATCTTTGGTGAAGATGCGCGGATGGTTCATTCCGACGGCAGAGTGACCACGAAACAAGACGAGTTAAAAAACGTTACTTCTGCCCTCCCTCCTGAAGTCGAGCAGCGTTGGAGAGCGGAAGAAATCGAGGTTCGACTTTACGCGGGAATGGCCGTGAGCTTAGGGACCGCAGTGCAGGAGGGACGGTACAAGGGAGAACCATTTACTAGAAAGTACCGGTACACGTACACCTACATCTCCAGCCGAGGAAAATGGCAATTGATTTCAGCACAGTATAGCCGCGTCCCGGATAAATGAGGCATTCGAGAGTCAGCGGCCGACTGTCGGCTGAATTTGGTTTGTCGAAGGCTTAGGAGGTCAGACACATCTACAGTCGGGCCAGTCTAAACAGGACCTGCGCCAGCAGCCCTAAGCCTTCGACAAAGACAAAGGTTTCTGGATTAGCCCGTGGCAATATTATGATCACGACTTATCTACTTTCCGTTTTGTGCGGCTTAACGACCGCCGGATTGCGGCGAATCTCTCGCCCCCAGATTTCCATACTCCTGGCGATTCTTGCCTTACCGCTGCTCAATGTTCCAGGACAGGCCCAGAATCCCTCCAAGCCGGAACCGAGTGACGACATAATCCGAGTCAGCACCGAACTGGTACAGACTGATGTGATGGTATTCGATAAAAAAGGCCATTTCGTTGACGGCCTGCGACCTGAACAATTCAAATTGAGTCTGGACGGACTGCCGCACCCGGTTTCGATTTTTGAACGAGTCACATCCGGCAGCCCCCTTGAGGCGTCGCAACTGGCTACGCCGCGCCCAGCTTCGCCGGCGACATCTGCCGCCGGCTCAACTCCCGAGATCCGCGCTACAACTTCGGGGCGCCTGATCTTTTTCTTTGTCGACGATGTACATCTGAGTGCCGAGAGTCTGTCGCGGGCGCGCAAGGCTCTTCTGCACTTTGTGGCCAGTCAGATAAATGCCGGAGACAAGGTCGCGATCGTTTCAACCAGCGGTCAGATCGGATTCCTTCAACAGTTGACCGATCATCCCTCGGTGCTGCGCACAGCAATCTCGCGGCTGAACTACAAGCGTAATCCTGAGGGTTATGCCGGTAAGACCCGAATCACCGATTATATGGCCAGCCAGATCGCCGACGCGCACAACAAGCAACTCTTCGCCTACCTCATGGAATCTGTAAAAATTGAGTATGGCATGGGGATGGGAGCGCGTAGAGGCTTTCACGGTAACAACAGCGCCGGCCAGGCAGAGAATCTACTCAAGAGCCGCATTTCACAGATCACTGCCCAGAACAGAGCAGACACAACTGACACGATTGCAGTGCTAAGGGGCCTGATCGAGTCTTGCGTTGCTTTGCCCGGGCGCAAGCTGATCTTCTTTCTTTCAGACGGCTTCATCGTCGACCCCCGCGGTTCCAGCGCGCTCACCCGCTTGCGCGAGGTTACTCAGATTGCGGCTCGCAGCGGCGCGATTGTTTATTCAGTCGACATGCGGGGAAGTTTTGTAGACGCGGCGGTCGATGCCAGCAGCAGTGACTATGTCGACATGACCAGCCGCCATGCCGGTGTCTCGATGGGCGAAACGATGGTGCCGCGCGAGCCTTTGAATGTGCTCTCGGACGAAACGGGTGGTCGGACTATAGTCAACCCTGCAAGAATAGATGACGCGCTGGAAGAAGCTGTGCGCGAGACGTCGGATTACTACGTGCTCGCCTGGCGGCCCGATTCCGAGAATGAGCGTAGCGCGAAGGCCCGGCTGGAAGTAACGATTCCCGGCCGGCCGGATCTGCACATTCGCCTGCGGCGAAGTTACTCAGTGGCCAACGCGAAAACCGCAGTCGACACCGGAAAGACGAATGGCTTGCTCACCTCGAACGCTACTCCGGAAGTGCAACTGCTGGCGACCCTGGGCTCGGCGCAGCCGTTGCGGTCGCTGCCGACCTCTCTCTCAGTGGGTTACGTCAAAACCGACTCGGCTTACTTGCTACAGACTGCCATGCAAGTCCCGCGCGAAGCCTTCAACGTTGATCCCTCGTCTGTGAAACCGCAGAGCGAAATGGACGTCATCGGCGTAGCGATTGACGATCGTGGGTTGATCTACGCTTTCAAACAGGTTGTTACCGTAACGTCGAGTCCGGAATCGGCCAAAACTCCAGTTGTATGGAATCAGCAACTTACTGTCCAACCCGGACTCTATCAGGTGCGCGTCGCGGTGCGTGAGCGCGGCACGGGTCGCACGGGTAGTGCCATGGAATGGATTGAAGTTCTGTCGTTCTCGCCGGCCGAGCTAGGTATGAGCAGCTTGTTTTTAGGAGAGCGGCCGGCCGCAGCAGGCCTGGGAAGCTCAGAGAACGGGCCGCAGCCGATCCGTGTGGATGTGGATCACCGTTTCGCGCGCACTTCGGTGCTGCGGTTTCAAACTTATGTTTATAATGCGGCCCGAACTGCGGGAAAGCCGGACGTCTGGATTCGCGCGCAGATATTGAAGGGCGGCGAGGCGGTAATGGTGATTGCGCCTAACAGGATTCCGCCTGACGTTTCCAAAGATCCTGGCCTGCTTCCTTACTGGTCAGAGATTGCTTTGAATCAACTCGCTCCTGGCTCATACACTCTCGAGGTGTCAGCTACGGACAAGACCGGTGGGGCGACCTCTTCCCAGAGAATTAATTTTTCCGTGGAGTGAATCGTTCAGTAGGGAAAAGCCAAACGTAGAGGGCCAGCAACGCGTCTTTCTTGCCTTCAAATCCGTCTAGCCGGCCACGGTATTGGCGAAGTTGAAATCAGGCGCGCCCCTTTGGCCGACTTTCACTCTCAAATGGATGCTGGGGCGTGGTTCTGGTGTAGCTTTGATGATGTCACAAGTCGTCGCCTCAAAGCGCCTGGGTTTGAAGCAACGCTTGAAACTTTGGATCTGCCCGAAGGTTGTCGAGTCTTGGATCAGCTCTTAGCATGCGGAACTCTTCCTGGCACTCCTGGGCCTTTTGTAGCCAGATGAAGGCATCGTCTCGCTCGCCAGAAGCTGCATAAAACAGGGCCAGATTGCCTGCAAAGACGGATCTTCTCTTAGAGAGCTTTTTCAATTCTTCAAACGTTCTTTGGGCTTTGCTCCTATTACCTGCTACCGCGTAGGCGTGCGCTAAAGATGCGATCATTAACTCGCTCTCGCCGGAAAGATCCGTTGCCTTTTGGAATTCCGAAATTGCTTCCTCATACATCCCTCTCTGTTCGAGGGCAAGCCCGAGGCCCAGATGTGCTGGTGCAAAGTTCGGATCTATCTCAAGCGCTTTCCGATTTTGCTCCGCCATTTGATCATACTGCCGCGCCAAATAGAAACTTGTGCCCAGGGAGTAGTTAATAATGGGCGAGAGCGGATCAATCTCCTGTGCCCTCTTCAACTCCGCCAGAGCCTCGTCAAAACGCCCCAGCGAACGCAGAAATTCGCCATACCATTGATGGGCAGTTGCATAACCCGGATTCAGCGCCAGCGCGCGAACAAATTCCTTTTCGGCACTGGCCGGATGCATTGTGAATTGAAAACAGGCCGCCAGCGAGGTATGACCTTCAGCCAGCTTATCATCGAGTTCAACGGCCCTGGAGGCCGCCTCAAAAACTCTCTGACCCGTATCTTCAGCGGACATCACATTGGAGTGGTACACCATTGATAACGCGTAGGCGTCAGCCAGGCCCGCATAGGCCAGTGCGTATTTGGGATCGGCGGTGACTGCTTGTTGGAAATAGTCAACAGCCTTAGCCAGTCCCTCTTTCGTCCGTTTGTTCCAGAAATAGCGCCCCTTCAAGTAAGCCTGATAAGCTTCCGTACTATCTGTGTGGTGCTTAACAAGGAATTGCCGGGTCTCGTCGGTTAACTCAATCATCAGCGAGTGGGCCACTTGCTCTGAGATTGAGTCTTGAATGGCAAAAATACTCGTGAACTGTTCATCGAAACTGCGAGCCCACAGCGATTTGCCATCTCTTACGTTGACGAGTTGGACCGTCACCCGAATGCGGTCTCCCGCTTTTTGAATACTGCCATCAAGCACCGAGTCTACGTCAAGTTCGCGACCGGCAATCAGCGGACTTTGGGTAGAGTCATCATATTTGAGGACACCCCGCGTCGGACGTACGCTGATTTCTCTGATGTTGCTGAGCTTTGTTATTAGAGCGTCGGCAATCCCAGGCCCCAGGTGGTCGTCAGCGTCCTGTGCATTCAGGGATTTGAAGGGAAGCACGGCGAGTGATCGTTGCTTTCCTGCACTCGCCTCCGGCGGTCTCGCCTTAGTCCTGGTTGCTATCCAAACGTAAGTGGGCAGTGTTATCAAACCGGACAAAAGCGCGAAAACAACCAAAGCCTTGCGATGCCGTCTCGGAAGGAAGGGCGCCGTATAAGTCACAAGAGGAGCCAACTGTCCTGATACTATTCCAACTCTGGTCCCCGCTTCCTGATTGATGTCGGATTCTTCAGTATCCAATATCGCCAGACTTGTCTGCTCACTAACCACCGTTACCTTAGCCACGAAGCAGTAACCCTGGCCCGGGGCCGTGACAATGTAGTCATGATCCTTTTTGTTTTCGCCAAGCGCTTTTCTAACCTGGGAAATACGCTGGGTGAGATTGTTTTCTTCGACAATAGTGTCCGGCCAAAGCCTTCGCATCAACTCATCCTTGCTGACTATTTGCCCGCTGTTTTGAGCGAGAATCAGCAAGGTGTCGAATGCTTTCCGGCTCAAGGACACCGGTGATCCGTCACGCAGCAGCAGGCTCTTCCGCGAATCAAGTTGGAAGGGGCCGAACTCATAAAAGCGTGGCGGTTGCTCGCTTGCTAGTGCTTCACAATCTTTCAGAAATCTTCACCTCCTGCTAAGGACTTCGAGGCTGTCGACGGACATCATTGCGTCACGCTTTCCGAAGGGCCGGCAACGTGGTTCGTTGGAGCATTAATGTATCAAAAGGGTTGCATTCGACAAAGCAATGAGGGGTGCCCAAAAACTCGGTTTACCGGGAATCAGAACCTCTGGGTATGGAGATGAGCTGAGATGAAACGATTCTATTTCTTAATGCTTCTGTTTTCGTTGGTCGTGGTCGCTCAGGCTGCCACCCGACTGCGTCGTGCCGAGCCTAACGAGCAAACACGCGCTGAGCAAAAACTCAGAGAATTGGAACGGGAGTGGGATGCCGCCATCGTCCGCAAGGATGTGGCGACGCTCGAGCGAATTCTCAGCCCTGACTTCGTCTATATAGATTCTGTGGGCGGCGTGAATCCAAGGGCGGCGCTACTCGAAGGGATCAAGAACTCAGAAGCGGTGATGGAGCCATTTGAAACCGAAGACGTCTCCGTACGGATTTACGGCGACACGGCGGTTTTGACCGGCCGTTTTACGCAGAAGGCCAGCTATAAGGGAAAGATCTTCAGCGGTCAATTCCGTTATACGGATGTCTATGTCAAACGCGGGTCCAGTTGGCAAGCAGTATCGGCGCATGCTTCACGCATTCCCGACAAGAAAGACTAAGTGGTGGGCATAAGGGCATCGAAGACCAGAGAGACCGCGATGCGGCGGCAGGCTACCAGCGCGATTTGTCTTGTGTTGGCGATATTGTCAGATTCTTCTGCCACCATTAATCAACAGTTAGTCCAGTTGTCAGTTCCAGGTTCCTTGATGTCGGCTGTAGCGCAGGAGCAGAACGCAACGAGATCATCGTACGAACGCGCGCGGCAAGTGCTCGATGCCGGAATCGAAGCGATGGGCGGGCTGGGTTCGTTGCGCGCGGCGAACCAGATAGCCATTGCCTACCGGGGTCCTTTGCACTCCAACGCCCAGAAAGCCAGTCCTTCTTCGCCGGCGCTAGTCGTTCCCATGAGCGAAGAACGCACGATCATTGATCTAACCAGAAGGCGTTACTTGAACGAGACAAGGTTGCGCTATCCGGGCGGACAGGTTCTCCACTTTCGCAGAGTTGTCGATGGACGCGAGGGCTTTTCCATTGACGTGCCTCAGACACGCACCGGCAACGAAGTCCTCCGGCTTTCGGCGGCGGGGCTTACGAATACGCGGATCTCAGCCACGCTCGAGGTTCCCCACCTGTTGCTACTCGGCGCGCTTGATCGCGTGGGCACGCTCCGTTGGGTTGGCGACACCACGGTGCACCGACGGGCTGAGCAAATCATTAGCTTTGTGGCCGAGAATCAGAGCGTGATTTCCCTGTACTTCGACGCGCGCACCAGAGTTTTGACCAGATACGACCAAATCACCAGCGACGCACTGCTCGGCGACCACATCACGGCCAGTGCGTTCCCTGACTATCGAATCATTTCTGGTGTGAAAATCCCGATACGGCGCATCGACCTCCAGGGCGAAGAAATGACCAGAGACGTGGAATATGCGGAAGTGTCGGTAAACAAACTGCCGGAGGAGAGCTTGTTTAGGGTACCACCGGGCTATGTGGAGCCAGTCGCGGCGACCGGGCCCGAGTCAGAACCGATTCGCAAAATCGGTGACGGCGTCTACCTGCTTCAACAACTGCCCGGCGGATACAAGGTCGTGTTCGTCGAGTTCCGCGATTATGTCATGGTGTTGGAGACACCATTTAGCCCGGCCACGTCAGAAGCGGCGATCGCGCTTATCAAGCAAACTGTTCCGAACAAGCCGATTGGTTACGTCAGCTTCACACACTTCCACCATGATCACGTCAGAGGCTTACGTCCTTACATCGCGGAAGGCGCCACGGTAGTCACTACGCCGGGTAATAAAGCCTTCGTTGAGAAAGTGGCCGCTGTTCATCCTACTGTCAGCTCTGATGCGCTGTGGCTCCGCCCGCACCAACTGATCCTTGAAACGTTTAGTGGGAAACGAGTGTTCACAGATGGAACACGCACGGTCGAACTCTACAGTATCGGACCCACGTCGCACGTTAATGAAATGGTCATGTTCTACTTCCCCAACGAGAAGATTCTGTTTCAGGGCGACATGTTCTCGATGACCGAAAGCGGAGGCGTGCCGGCCGGCATTGAAAGCAATGTTGAGCTGGCACGAAAGATAGAGGAACTGGGCCTGGACGTCCGGATGCTAATCGGCGTGCACGGCCGCATTGCCACAATGGAGATTTTGCGCGAAGCACTGGGCAAGATGAAAGCGTCCCAGGGCCAATCTTCAGGAGTTCGTGAACCTGAGCAGGAACGTAGAGATACTTGAAAACCAAAGCCGTCTCGCTTGAGACTTCCTCTGTTTGAGGTAGTGCATGTTGCGAAGTGTATCAAGATGCCTTTCGTAGAACTCATGCCGAGGCGGTAGTGTACTCACCGGACGGCGAGGTCAGATTCCATATCTGGCTAATCCAAAAAAACATTTGGAAGCCTGGATCAATTCCACGTCGATGGACTGTTTCTTAATGAGTTGGAAACCTCATCGAGGGGATTCGAATCCGAAGAAATTACGTCATGACGGCTTAGAACTTGTCGCCCATGGGTATGGGAGCCACACCTCTCGTTCAAATTGCAATACTGATTATCTTTGGTCTCGTCGCTTCGAGCTCACCCGGACAAGTCGTCAAACCAATTCATTATTTCGATTACGATCAAAGAGCTCCGCTGGGTATCAAAGAGAAAGGCTTTGAGCGTCGCGGTGAGGTTGCCGTTCACGATATCACTTATGCCAGTCCGAAAGGCGGTGATGTACCTGCTTATCTGGTGGTGCCGGCAGGGAAGGGTCCTTTCGCGGCCGTCATCTGGGGACACTGGTATTGGGACAACTCCCCCATGCGGAACCGGAACGAGTTCCTGGACGAAGCGGTGGCCCTCGCTCCTGCTGGCGTGATTTCGTTGTTGCCTGACGGGCCTGCGGCGCGTCCAAATCATCTGGCAAGTAAAGACCCGTTGGATGGTCAGGAAGCTCTGGATTTCCTGCAACAGGTGATTGATATGCGCCGAGGCGTCGACGTGTTGTTAGCACGCAAAGATACCGATGCAAAACGTTTTGCCTACGTCGGCCACAGCTATAATGCCCAGGTAGGAGCTCTCCTAAGCGGAGTCGATCGACGATTCAAGGCGTTCGTGTTGATGGCCGGTTTTATGTCGGGTGAACTAGCAAGGCGAACACCGGAATTCGAAGCGTTTCGCCAGCAGGTCGGGCCGGAAAAGCTCGATGCGTTTTTCGAAAAGTACTCGTACCTTGACCAGGGCAAATACGTTTCACACGCCGCACCCGCTTTCGTGTTTCTCCAGTATGCCACGCAAGAGAAGTCTCTGACTGCGGAGCGCGCGCGGCAGCACGCGGCGATTGTGAGCGAGCCCAAACGCTTCAAGATATATGATGCGCCGCATGCTCTGAACGCCGAGGCGCGTCGGGATCGCATTGCTTTTCTCACTGAGCAACTAAAACTAAAACCATTGTCCGCGACGGTGATTGCGAGTATTCCTGATCTCTACCAGCCACCCGAACCGGACGAGTGAATTTCGATTTATGTCAGGCGCGGCAACCACTACGACGGGGCCGCGATTACAAGTGTCGTTGCGAAAAGTAGCTGAACAACCACAGGGTCAGATGTTTTCGTGAGCCCTGACTCACTTCATTTGTCAGTACTCGCCATCCCGTGAGCTTCTTTCATCGCGCATTGTTGCTTTCGATCATCGTAGTACTGTGGGCCGTCCAGCCTCAGGGAGATAAGCAGCCCGCCGCGCTAACTCGATCCGCTCCTCAAGCTAAACGCCTGCCGGATGATTTGTGTGAATTCTTTTTAGGCGAATGGAGCGGGGCCGGTGAGTTTGCCAGCGGCAAGAAGATCGAGGCGGATGTAAGTTTCACGCCGGATCTTGATCGCCATTGGATGGCTTATCGTCATACCGACCGTCCGCCAAACCGGTACAAAGCCTTGGGAGTGTGGGGCATTGATAAAGACTCGGGGCGGCTTCTCATGCTCGTTAACGATAACTTTGGCGGAGCGAGGCTATTCATGAGCGATGGCTGGTTGAACGGAAAAATCGTTTTTCAGAAAGCCACCTTGGTCACTCCGGTCACAAACCAGGAACGCTTTACCTTTGAGCGTAAGGCGAAGGATTCTTTCAGAATGACCTATGAGGTGAGCGCTGATGGAAAGACCTGGCGCCTGGGAGATTATCTGAATTTTATAAAGAGACGCTGATTTTTAGTTTCCCTCGACTCAGCCGGTTTTTCTGGCTGAATCAATCTGGTTTAGGTCGCCGTCTGGGCCCTCTGGTATGCGCGCCCTGGCCAAATGATGATTTGATTCCGCAAAATTTCGCAGTACCGCGATGACCGGTCGGTGAACTCCCGAGGTCACAGCCTAATCAGCCTCGCTGAGAGAGCTGACTTCCCATTAATCAACCCAGGAGGATGAAGGAATGAAACCCAGAATGATCTGTGGCGGGCATAGGCTTGCCGTTGTGGGCGCCATGATGGCGCTCCTGTTGCTTCCCGTTAGTTTAAGCGCCCAGGAAACGCGCGGAAAAATAACCGGCAAAGTAACGGACATTAACAAAGCTTCAGTGGCAGGGGCGGTTGTAGAAATCAGAGATCTGGCCCGTGGCACTTTGATCACCTTGAACACTAACCAGAATGGCCTGTTCGATGCACCTTACTTGCTTTCCGGTACTTATCAGCTGGTGGTGACCGTAAGAGGATTCAAGAAGTATGTTCAGGATCAAATCCAGGTGCAGATTGGTGAAACCCGGGATCTGGATATCGTCCTTCAGGTTGGTGGCACCGAAGAGACTGTCACCGTTACGGCGGAGGCTAGCCTGGTTAACGCGTCGGACGCGAATTTGGGACAGACGGTCGACGCCAGGCGTGTGGGCGAACTCCCGCTGGTGCATGGTGACCCGTATACCCTAATCGGGCTCTCGCCCGGGGTTACCTATACCGGCAGCACCCGGCTGGATCGTCCGTTCGAGCCTACGCACATTGTCGGATATGCTTTTGATGGCACGCGCGGTAACCGCAGCGACCTGCTAATTGATGGGGCGCCGAGCACGGCCACAGCGAATGCAAACGAGGTCATCGCTTCGTACGTGCCGCCTACGGATGTCGTCCAGGAGTTCAAGGTGCAGACCGCCACCTTCGATGCGCAGTTCGGCAACACCGAAGGAGGCGTTACCAGCATCAGCATAAAGTCAGGCGCGAATGCTTTCCACGGCTCGGCCTATTACTGGATCGAACCGGGCGGCTTGTCAGCCAACGACTTTTTTGGAAATGCCAGAGGCCAGGGCCGTCCGTTCAGTTTCTCCAATCGTGTCGGCGGCAGCATCAGCGGACCAGTTCATATTCCGAAACTCTACAACGGCAAAGACAAGACCTTCTTCCTTTTTGGTTACGAAGGCATAAGAGATTCGCGTCCACGTTTCGATGCGGCGTCTCAAGTGTTTGTTCCCACGCCGGCCATGAGAATTGGGGATTTCTCAGCCTTCTCGTCAAACATAACGATCTACAATCCATACACGCGACGGCCCAACCCTGCTTCTCCAGGACAATTCATCGCAGACCCGTTCCCCGGCAACGTGATTCCGGCCAATTTAATCAGTCCTGCGGCAAAGTCGATTCTCAATTTCTTTGCCTTGCCTAAACAGCCCGGCCTGGCCGGCAATATCTTTGATTCCACCTTAACAGAGAAGACCAAGCCCTATGATAATTTCACGTTCCGTGTCGACCAGAATATCAGCGATCGGAATCACCTCTTTGTGCGCGGCAGCTGGTACAACCGTGACAGTCACTACAGCGACTATTTCGGCACTGAGGCCACCGGGGTAAATTTCAAATTCATCTCGCGGCAAGGTGTGATTGATGATGTTTACACGTTTAGCCCCACCACCGTCCTGAATGTGAAATACGGCTACAATCACTTCATCCGTTATGCGGATCAGGACCCGGATGCCAGGGGCTTTGACTTAACAAAGCTCGGCTTTCCCGCTGCCTATAACAATTTGCTCGCTGAGGCTCTCAGGCGTTTTCCGCGTTTCGACTTCCCCAACAACACTATCCTGGGCACTGGCTTTACCAATGAAAACAGACCGGTTGATACGCACTCGGGAGCTGCCATTCTGAATAAGACCATAGAAAAGCACTCACTGAAGTTTGGCAGTGAACTGAGGATCTACCGTGAAAACGACGTCTTCATTAGTAACGATCAAACCGGACAATTTATTTTCGACAACACTTACACGAGACAGAACAGCGCCAGCGGCACTGACTTTAGCGGCCTGCAAGCCTTCGCCTCGTTTCTACTCGGATTGCCGACCACTTCACAGATCGTGCGGCGCTCAGACTATTCTGAGTATTCAAAGACCTGGGGCTTCTTCGCGCAAGACGACTGGCGCATTAGCAGCAAGCTTACCTTGAACCTGGGGCTACGCTATGAAGTTGAAACTCCACTGGTCGAGCGACAGAACAAAAGCGTATCGGGTTTTGACGCCGCTTACGTACAGCCAATCCAGACCACCGCTCGAGCCAGATTAACCACGAACCCCGTACAGGGGGTGGATCCAAATAACTTCAATGTTACGGGAGGTCTCTTATTCGCAGGCAAAGACACCGGGAAGGGGTTGTATCAAACGCCCAGGAATACTTTCCTGCCACGGGCTGGATTTGCCTACCAATTGGACAGCAAGACTGTCATTCGAGCTGGGTTTGGCTTATTTGCCGGGTTCCTCGGGGAACGCCGCGGCGACGTGATTCAGCCAGGGTACACTCGCACGACTACCGTTCCGACAACTACCAACGCTAACGGTGCGCCGATTCCGGTTAACATTGCCGCGGCGTTAACCAGCATCACGGTGCTGGAGCCTGTCGGTAGTGCTCAAGGTCGGCAAACCGGCCTGGGAACTACGATTTCGTTCTTCAATCAAAATCCGAAGGTTTCGAAGCAGGCGCGTTGGCAGGTGGGCGTGCAGCGTGAGTTTCCAGGCGGCTGGGTGGCTGAGGCGGTATACGTCGGCAATCACGGTTACGACATCGAAATTGTTCGCAACATCAATGCCTTACCTAACTCATTTTTGAATACCGACAATTCGCGCACTACGGCGATGGTCAACAACAACACTTTCTTGACCGCCTCGGTCGCGAATCCGTTCGCAGGTTTGCCTGAATTTCAAGGCACCACGTTCTCCAATTCGACGATTGCTCGCTCGCAGTTGTTGCGGCCCTTCCCAGCCTTCGGCGACATTAACACGACGGTCAATGACGGGAAGTCCTGGTATCACGCTGGGCAATTTAGTCTGCAAAAGCGGTTCTCACAGGGCTATACAATCCAAGCCAGCTACACCTGGTCGAAATGGCTCCAGGCGACCGAGTTTTTGAATGCGGGTGATGCGAAACCGATCAAAATAATATCCGACCAGGACTCGCCGCATAGGTTCTCTTTCAGCGGTATCTACGCCTTGCCGTTCGGAAAGGGTCGGAAGTTTCTGACCAGCGCGACTCGTTTGGTGAATGCTTTGGCCGGTGGTTGGCAGGTTCAGGGTGTCTATCAAATGCAGAGTGGCTTCCCGGTGCTCTTCGGCGATCTCTTCTATAATGGAGGTGAGATTTCCATTCCGTCGAGCCAGCGAACTACCAATCGATGGTTTAATACCGACGCGTTTACATCGGTGCTGAACTCCACCGCCACAAATGCCACACCGGTGAATCATCTGCGGACATTCCCATTGCGGCTCAGTAGTGTTCGTACTGATTTCATCAACAACGTTGATTTGTCGATGCAGAAAGAGATCGTCATCCGCGAAGGAATGAAGGTCCAGCTCAGGCTCGAGTTCATTAATGCCTTCAATGAACCCTTATTTCCCGCGCCAGTAGTCAATCCTACATTCACCGATTTCGGAAAAATTTCGGCGTCGAACCAGAACAACTACGCGCGCCGGGCCCAAATGGGAGTGAAGTTCCTGTTTTAAAGGGCAGTTCAATCCATGCAAGTGTGATTGGAGGGCATGAAAAATGTCCTCCAGTCGCTCTCGTTCCCGGGTTGATAATGGATTGAAATTCTTTAACGCGCTCAATTGAACGATCCCAGGTGAGGCTATTGCATGTGGGTCAGAAGATAACGGTAGGTAAGGAAGGAAGCTATGAGGCGATGAAGTCCACGATTGTACTCCCGTTTCGACTCCTCACATGGATAGTCCTGGTCTGCAACGCTTGCATTGCTGGCTCGAGGTCAGGGCTCGGCGGCCTCCCAGGGCAGAAATGCACGGGCTGACGCTCTGCAGCGCGAGTTACAGCGCAGGTATGAAATGGAAATCATCGAGCACGCATTAAGGGCAAGTCCAAATCGCTCCCCCGAGCGTTACCCACAGTTGGTGCTGGAGCAAATCAGAGAAGACTCTCTTCGCATTCAGGTCAAGGTTTACACGGAAGCAGGATCTCTTACTCGATGGTTGTGTTTTCTTCTTGCGGCGGTGTGCTTGTTGACGACTGCGCTCTCCTCTTCGGCTCAGCAACCCGGTAGGCAGGCAGGACTGGGTGCTGTACCGGGAGAGCCGGGCGCGGTACTAACGCGAGCGAAAGAAGTGATGGGCTTTGCACGATCAGGTCAGTCGGTGATTCATTACCGCGCCGTAGCGGCAGCCGAACAGAGCTTTCAGTCGGACCGCACGTACCCTCCATTTTTCTCCACCATGCTGATCAGGGAAGGATGGTTCGACCCGCAGAGTGCTGTCGAGCGGGTGAGCGTTCAGACTACCTTTCCGGGAAACGGCCCGTTTCCCGCGGCGGTCATGTTTACTGACGCGAAGCGCGCGTTTGGCCTGGCTAAGGAAAAGCTGAATGCGCTGCCGCGGACGTCCATGCAGTTACGATACCTGAATCCATGGACGGTAATCGCGGATTGGTCTGCCGCAGGCGACGTGCGGTTTGCGGGTCGCGAGGTGTATCGGGATTATCCACGCGTAGTGCTCGTACGCACATTACCCGACGGCGAGCAACGGTTGTTTATTGATCCGAAGAGCGGCTTTCCACTGAAGCTCGATCTGATTGAGAAGAACTATTTATGGGGTCAGCGCCACATAGAATACCTATATACGAATTGGACTCTTCGCGGGGGGATGATGTGGCCCGGTTCAAGTTTCAGGCTCGCCGACGGTAAAACGGAGATCTCGCAGACGACTGGCGATGTTGAGATGATTCCGCCCGACGCATCGCCGTTGCTCTCGTTGCCGAAGGAACCAGCGCAATCGGCGGATGCGCTGCCGCTCTTTCTGCAACCACTCGATCTGACAGTAGTGCAGGTCGGGCCCAAGACGTATTTGCTCTCGAATCCCGGCTACACTGAAGCGGTAACCGAGATTGGAAACGAGATTTTTCTTTTCGATCCTACTCAGGGCGAGGGGCGCGCAAAGAAAGACGCGGAGGCGATCGCCCGACTCTTTCCTGGCCAGCACAAGTTGACGGTGGTGGTGACGGACTTAGCCTGGCCGCACGTTGCAGGAGTGCGCTATTGGGTGGCCACCGGCACCACAATCATTGCGCATAAGGCGGCGCAGCAATTCCTTCAGGATGTGATAGACCGGCGCTGGACACTCGCGCCCGATTTGCTGGAGCAGCGGCGTAAGACTGCCAAACTGAAATTCTTCTGGGTTGACACAGTGTATACGATGGCGGGCGGCGCCATTAGTCTCCATCCGATTGATGGTATCGGAAGCGAGGTGGCCTTGATGGCGTACCTGGTGGCAGATCGCTTCCTATGGGCCTCTGACTACATCCAGACAGTGGCACGACCAAGCTCGTATGCATCGGAGGTCTGGAGTGCTGTGCAACGTGATGGCCTGCGTCCTGAGCGCACGGCCGCCGAACACCTGCCGCTCACGCCCTGGTCAAAGATCGAGGAATTGCAGAAGCAGCTCGGGACGACTTCTCCTTCGCCTTAAGATGGGTTCTTTCCGCCAGTTCTTAGGGCCCTCGTGCGGACTTTGCACGAAGGCCGATTTGCGGTGTTCACCTGCCACCTATGTGGCATGGGTGAGTTAACACTATTGCCGCTCGCCCTTCCATGAGCTTCTTTCAACGCGCATTCTTACTTTTGATCTTCTCGATACTGTGCACCGTCGCCATTCAGGCTCAGAGCAATAAGCCGACCGCGCCAGCTCGCCCCAGGGGTGCAAGCGAGACGAAAGCCGTCGGAACACCTGACGAGATCGAAGGTGCGCTGCGCAAGATGGGAGGTTCCCATTCTCCGGCACCACTGCTGTCGTTCAAGGTGTCGAACGCCCAGCCAAACCTGAGCGCCTCGGAACGATCCTATCAACGAGCCAGGCAGGTTCTGGAAACCGGAATTGAGGCGCTCGGCGGGATGGAAGCGATAGATGCCATCAAGAGCTTCACGATTTTCGAGCAGCAAACGAGATACGACGCATTTCGGAATCCGACGCCCGCGCCACCTTACGATAACTACGATGTTGTGGAAAAGCTGGCGGTGGATTTCAGCAAATCGCGCCTGGCGTATGAAATTAATCAGGTGCAACCTCACTTTGTCTGGCGTCCGCTGACCATCATCAACGGCGGCGAGGGCTATCAGGCTGAGCGTTGGGCGCGTTGGGCCACGCGGATCCAGTCGCCCTCGCTTTTGAATTATCGCTACCTCTTCCAGAAACTGCCGCAGTTCTTGTTGCGCGATGCGCTGACCGAGCGCGCCGCTTCGTTGCGCTGGCTGGGCCACGGCGAGACCGGAGGGCGACAGCAGGAGATCATAACTTTCGTTGACGGGAACAATCGGCAGATGGCCCTCTACTTCGATGCCCGCACGAGATTGCTGGACAGATACGAATACCTTTACGCCGACCCTATAGCCGGCGATACCAGTTCGGTCTTTGTCTATGAGGGCTATCGCAATTTGGGCAGATTGAAGGTTCCTACCGGTCTCATCAATCGTGTCGGACGGCACGCCGCTAACAGAATTCGATATGAGATCGAGATCAATCCTGTCCTCGATGACAGCCGCTTTGCACTGACGGAGAGTTTGTCGGTGGTCAAGCCTGCAGCGCCTCGCCCGGCATACACTATGACCCCGATTGCGCCTGATGTTTATGTTGTTGAAAACGTGGCCAACAGCTTCTACAACGTGCTGGTTGTAGCCTTTGATAAATTCATTTTGGTAGCGGAAGCCCCAGAGCAAGTGCCGCAAGCCGGACTATCGGAGCGCGTGATCGCTAAGATTAAAGAGACGATTCCGGGTAAGCCTATTCGCTATCTGACGTTCTCGCATCACCACGTGGACCACGCGGGCGGCGCGCGGGCCTACATTGCCGAAGGGGCGACGATCATTACCACGCCGGGCAACCGAAAATTTGTCGAGTCCCTCGCCTCCGCAAGATTCACGCTCAAGCCGGATGACCTGGCGCGTGCGCCTCGGCGACCGCTAATAGATCTGGTTACAAACGGCAAACATGTGATTCGCGATGACCACCACGTCGTCGAGCTTTACGACATCGGCCCCTATTGGCATGCCAAAGAAGAATTACTGGTCTATCTGCCCAGGGAAAAGCTGCTCTTCGAGGGTGATCTGTTCACGAGCGGCTTTGGCGATGAGGTCGGCCCGGCTAAGGATTCCACGTTTCTGCTGGCCGAGAAGATCAAGAAACTCGGCTTGGATGTGCAACAGATTATTGGCGTGCATGGCAGGCTTCGTCCAATCGGGGATTTGAATAAAGCCATCGAAAGGCGGAATCGCATGTCTGCGCAAGGCGACGCGCCCGCAGCGGCCTCAAGTGTCACGGTACGCGAATTCTGCACCAACGTCGGTCCTGTCACTTTGTCGTTCGATGGCGCGATCGTGACGGGTCGCTATCGTCTCACGGTGACGCCGCAACCGCAGGACGGGACAATCAAGGGCGACTTCAAAGAAGGGCTGGTCAGCGCGGTCTGGACTGATCCAGATGGGACGGGGCGCATCATCTTCGGCTTTGCCGCAGACTTCGAGCAATTCACCGCCATGTTCAACAACCAGAAGAATCCCAATCACTGGTATGGACCATGGACGGGTGTCAGCACCACGACTCCCAACGAAGCCCTGGCAAAACGTCGGCGCTCCCTGCACTGTGAATGGAAGTAAGGGGGCTGGACTTGTTCGAGCCTCGCCTAAACGCCGGCGTTCTAACAACACTTGCTCCAAAGAAGAATGGGCAGCGGACTCGCATCCCGCGGTAATAGGCAAATGATTCGTTCCCGGAGGTTGATATGATTTTCGCCAGAGTTTCGGTCCTCGCAATTTCGCTTTTACTTCAAAACTCAACAGCACCGCGTCCAACAAACGATGGCACTATCACAGGTAGGGCGAGCGGCGTGTTCTTTGCACTGTCAGTGGCTGATGTCGAATCACTCAGCCGCTGGTATCAGGAGAAGCTTGGCTTTCGGATACTTTCGCAAGGAGAAGCGCCTAACAAAATCGCGAAGGGCGCAATCCTGGAGGGCGACGGCACGATCATCGAATTGATCCAACATAGCAAGTCCAAACCGCGTGCCGTCGCAGCCCCCTCGACTAACAATGCTTATGAGATCCAGGGAATTTTTAAAGTTGGAATGGTCGTGGCTGATCTCGACGGGGTGTACCGAGAGCTTAAGCGGCGCGAAGTACCAATCGCATATGACTTAATGCAGACGAAAGACGTACCGATGCGCTCATTCTCGATACGCGACCGTGAAGGCAACCTGATTCAGTTTTTCGGGAAATAGCCAGCTGGGCTTGGGCGATTCATCTGAGCTGACGCGAATGGAGCGCGAGGAACTAAAGTGAAAATAAGCAAGTCATCATTAACCCTGGCGTTGTTGTTTTGTCTGGCCTGGGCCGCGCTTGGTTGCGCGCAGGGGGGCAAGCAAACGAAGAACAACCGGCACTCAAGTGCGGCCCCATCCCGAAGCGTCAAAACAATTCCGGTGGAAATTCCCATCAGCAATCAAATCTACATTCAGGCGCGACTCAACAACTCCGAACCCATGTGGTTTGTTCTCGACACAGGCGCGACCTGGACCATTATAGATGTCGACAAAGCTAAAGAGCTGAACATCAAATCCGCAGGCAATCTCACTTTGGATATGGGACAAAGAAATACAGTCACTACTACTTTCGCTGATAACGCCGTGCTTGATATTGCCGGGCTTAAGATCTCAGTCCCGCGACTGGCCGTGATGCCGGTGAAATTTCGGCATGCGCCGCAAATCGTGGGTCTGATCGGCTCGGAACTGTTCAAGCGTTACGTCGTCGAATTTAACTATCAAGCCAAGACCATCAACCTATTCGAACCTGCGAGTTATCACTACACCGGAAGTGGTCAAATTCTGCCGATTGAACTGTCGGGAGAGATTCCCCACATCATGGTTAACATCTCCCGAGGTAATGTCGACTCAGTGGCGTCCAGACTGTTGCTTGATACCGGAGCCTCGCAGACTGTCCTGCTTAACGGGCCATTTGTCGAAAAGAACAAGTTGCTGGAAACGACCGAAGGGACCATCACTCTTTCGGCGAGCGGCCTTGGCGGGGGCAATACTGTTCACAAAGGGAGAGCGAGATCTGTCAAAGTCGGCAACATCACTTTTACCAATCCGCTGATTGATTTTTCTACAGGTAAAGGAGCCGACCATGACGGAGTAATTGGGAACGGATTCCTCAATCGATTCAAAATGATTACTGATTACTCGCGCCTGCGAGTGATCCTGGAGCCGGCCGAGAAGATGCGTGTTCCCACCGACTTTGATCTTTTCATGTTCGACATTGTTAGGAACGGCCCGAATTTCATCATCTCCGACGTGCTTCCAGGGGCAACGGCGAGTGCAGCCGGTTTGAAAATCGGCGATGTGCTGCTGTCGGTTAACGGCCAATCGGTGGCTGCCATGTCGCTGGCCGAAATCAAACAAATGTTCATCTGTGACGGGCGGGTCCGAGTTTTGTCGGTCCAGCGCGGCGAGGAAATCGTAGAGGCCAAATTTAAAGCTCCGCGGCTCTTTTGATCATACGATCCTGGGCGTTCACGGCCAGTATTGGCGTCAGGTTCGATTCTGGGTGAGTGCTTTCAATGTCGAGTGCAGCGGAAGATCGGTATCGAGAAGTACGGCCCGTGGAGCAGCAATGATTCGTGCACAACCCAGGCACCTGATGCCTGCGGTTATCGCCAGTGTTGAGAAAGCAATGGAGCCAAACAGATGCCCAATTGGTCAGGGATACGAAGTGCCTGCTGTTGCAATCCTCGCGGTTGCAACCCGGAACTAGCCGAGAGCAAGAGGGTGACGCCAAACAAAACGGTGGAGCCCGACGGACGTGGTATGGCGGACGCAACAAAAGGAGGCTGGGAGTGGGCTCGATTCTGAATAATGAAGACCGAACTGCGATCTGTCGGCGGATTGGCGCCGTGACGAGCGGCTTGGCGCCACGTTGGGGCCGGATGGATGCCACGGCCATGCTCACCCACCTAAAGCTGTCGGCACTGATGGCTCTCGGCGAACTCCCGGTTGCCTGTAAGAGCAAGCGGGCGTTTCAGGTATTCCCGATCAAGCATCTGATCCTGCACGTGGCGCCGTTCCCGAAAAGCGCGCCGACTGCGCCGGAGCTGCTGGCCCCCGACGCGGCGGCGTCTGTCGAAGCCATTCGGTCTGAGCTCGTGTCCCTGGTGGAGCGGATCGGAGCAGGGCCGCGCGAAGGCGTCGGGCCGGTTCACCCGCTGCTTGGCCGGCTCTCGTTCCGCGAGTGGGGCGTGGCGACTTACAAGCACACGGACCATCACCTACGGCAGTTCGGGTTATAGCTGGAAAGCTTCAGCCACGATGGAGGAGAGGGAAGGTGAGAGCAGGAAGGTTTGGAATAGCTGTGACTCTGGCGGTGCTGCTCACATTCTTCATCGCATGGGGACAGCAGCCGGTCCCGCTGAATGCCGACGAAGCGCGGTTGAAATACATCAAAACAGTGCTTTGGCCCAAAGCTTACCGTGAGCAGGATGTCTCCCTGCTCGATCAGATTCTGCATCCAGATTTTCGCCGTATTGATGCCGAAGGAAACGTTACGAGTAAACAGGAAGAGATCGAATACATCAAGACGCACAAGCCTACTTATAACTCCTTCCGCTTTGAGATTGAGAGATTGGAAATATTCGATGGCAAGTTCGCGGTGGTCTCTGGTTTGGGTGTCCTTCTGGCTGAGAGCAAGGACGGCAAGCAGGAGACCCGCTATCGCTCGAGTAACCACTTCATCAAGGAGAAGGGGAGTTGGCGGGCAGTTTCGTCTCACGTCTCGGGCGTTCGCACTACCCGAATGGACAATTAAGCATCGCGAGCAGCCGTTATTCGGTCCCTGGAAGGCAAGGCGGGTTTGAGAGCGGCGACATCCTACTGACCATTGACGGCAAACCAGTATCGGCTTTATCTCTGGTTCAAATACAACGGATGTTCAAACTCTTTTGGGTCATCTTCTTTCTGGCGGCGGGTAGCCTAAGTGCCCAATCCCCAGAGTGGCCACAGTGGGGCGGATCCAATCGCAACTTCAAGTCGGAGGTTAAAGGTCTGGCTGGCAACTGGCCCGTCGCCGGACCTCGACAGCTGTGGAGCCGCCCTCTGGGGGAAGGCTACTCCGCAATCGTGGGAGACGGGGACAAGCTGTTCACAATGTACCGTCTGGGCGAGAAGGAAGTTGTCATTGCAGTTGATTCGAACACGGGAAAAACAATTTGGGAATATAGCTACGACGCTCCATTCCTTGAAAAAATGAATATGGGAAATGGACCGGGACCCCACTCAACGCCTCTGGTAGTGGCCAATCGCCTCTTTGCCGTAGGCGTAACGGGCAAACTCCTCTGCCTCGATAAGCAAACCGGAAAGGCATTGTGGTCGCGAGAGTTGTGGAAAGAGTTTAAAGGAACTTTCATTGACACGGGTTACGCTTGCAGTCCGATTGCCTACCGGGACACGGTCATCCTGACAGTGGGCGGCGCGGGTCAGGCGGTCATGGCGTTCCAGCAGAAGGACGGCACGATCGCATGGAAGAAACAAGACTTCGCCAACGCTCCCTCCTCGCCGGTCATAATCAATGTCAGTGGCCAGGACCAACTCGTTGTCTTCATGGCACCGGGTCCGGCCGGCCTCGACCCTCTTAATGGCGCGCTGCTATGGAGCTATCCGCACACGACCCAATGGGATCTCAACATTAGTACTCCGGTGTGGGGTGATGACAACCTCCTGTTTGTTTCCTCGGCCTATGGTGTTGGAAGTCGCGTTCTGCAACTAACCAGGGTTGATAACCGGACCAACATCAAAGAGCTCTGGTTCAACAACCGCATTCGGGTGCACAAAGACAACGCTGTGAGGGTCGGGAACCTTATCTACGCTTCCAGCGGAGATTTTGGCCCAACCTTCTTCATCGCAGTTGAGGCCAGGACTGGTCAAATCATTTGGCAGGAACGCGGACTTCCAAAGGCGAGTTTTATCTACGCGGATGGCAAATTCATCATCCTCGACGAGGACGGCGACCTGGCGTTGGCGACAGCCTCGCCCGCAGGATTGAAATTCCACTCGAGGGTGCCGTTGCTGAAGAACAACGCCTGGACCGTGCCGACTTTGATCGGCACCAAGCTCTACATCCGCGATCGGAAAAATATGATGGCTCTGGAACTGGGACCGGGAGGATGAAAAGGATTGTTTTTATTACCTTGCTGGTACTTCTTGTCGTCAGCGGCGAGGGTGCTGCAAAAAAAACAACTTGGAGCAAAGTGGGGTTGACTAGCGAGTTAGGATGATCGTATGGAGCGCTCAAATAACTTGGCAGATAATCTAGTTGGCAAACGCGCCCGCTTACCGAATGATGAGCTAGTTGAAATCGAGATCGTATACGACGATGGATATGCGCGCGTTATTCGCGTCGATGGAGATCGCGCGGGAACAAAGGCCGTCTGTCAGATTTCAAAACTTGAAGCGGAGAGCCACCGCTTTGATAGTCTCCTGATTTGAATTGGTAGTACAACAACACCTCGGTCTCAAACAGTAGCGCGTCACGGTGAAAAAAACGTTCTTGCCGGTAATCGTCTTCCCGCTTTTAATCTTCTGCGCTTTTGCTTCACCTGGACTTGGAGGGCCAAAAGGGGTTCGGCCGGAAACGCCCACCCCCTCAGGTCGCTACCATCCGGCGATGGTATTCGATGCGGCGACGGGAACCACTGTGCTATTTGGTGGGATGACGTTTTCGGGAGAATATCTCCGCGATACCTGGATCTGGAACGGGTCGCTTTGGCAGAAGGCCAATGGCGATGGTCCTTCGGCCCGTTTCGGTCACGCGGTAACTTATGACAGCCGCCGCAAGAGAGTAGTTCTGTTTGGCGGCCAGGCCGAGCCCGGACCTGACGGACAGTCCCATGTACTCGGTGATACCTGGGAGTGGAACGGGAAATATTGGTCGCAAGAGGCGACGTCCGGACCGGCGCCGCGCATGGGCCATCAACTCGTTTACGACAGCCGCCGGGGAAAAGTCATACTCTTCGGAGGCACAGACCTCTTAAACAAGATCAACGTTGGAGACACGTGGGAGTGGGACGGGCATCGCTGGATTCGCGCGAGTTCGACTGGGCCCGCGGCGCGCTTCTACCACCTGATGAGCTACGACGCAGCTCGAGGAAAAGTTGTTCTATTTGGCGGAAACGTAGCGGAGGGGCAACTGACCCTGGAGAAAGTGACGGTCGGACGGCGCGGTGACACCTGGGAGTGGGATGGCGGTCAATGGCAACAGATTAGTTCGAGAGGACCTTCGGCGCGAGATCATCATGCAATGACCTTCGACGGGGCGCGCAAGGAAACTATTCTCTTTGGGGGCTTTGATGGCGGCTATCTAGCCGACACATGGGCCTGGAACGGAAGACGTTGGCGGCAAGTGGCTGCGGCAGGGCCTCCCGCGCGCGGCGGAAAGCCTGGCCTCGCGTATGACAGTTGGCGAAAAAGAGTAGTTCTTTTTGGAGGTGGGATTGGCGGCGGAAGTGCGGCTGAGCCGAAAGCATTCGACGACACATGGGAATGGAACGGTCTACGGTGGGTACAGCGGTCCCTTTAATACAACCGAAGAGCGAGCGGGTGACAGTTTCAACTCCTTGTATTTTAAGACCTGGTGGTCGCCTACAGAAGAAACTTGCGGGTGTTAATATTTAGCTCACTCCTGCGTTAATCACATAACGAGACCAAAGCTGCTCGGCGCCGTGGCAAGGCAAACCGAGCGAGACAATTTTGCGGTTTGACAGGACGAAATCATGGGCTCAATCAAATGTAGTTTGCGCATAGCTAGTCTGCTATTGTTCCTGACCTACCAGTGTCCAGTTACCATTGCTCAGGAGCCGGCTTCGACCGGGCTAGCGCCCGCCGCCCGAGATTATCTCAATCAAGTTCTCGACCTGATTGAGAAAAGCTCAGTTAAGCGGGACACCAAATGGGACGAATTTCGACGCCTTACAATTGAAAAGGCCGGCCCAGCGAAAACGTCTGCCGACACCTACCCCGCCATCAAAGATGCGCTGAAACGATTGGGAGATAACCACAGCGAACTATATACCCCCGAGGATTTAAAGATGGCGGAAGCAGGAAGGGCTGCCGGAACGCGCGCTGATCTGGGGATCAGGGTTAAAGGACTAGTGGTTGTCACCGTCTATCCGAACGGCTCTGCGAGTAATGCCGGAGTAGCGGTAAGAGATAAGGTTGTTGCTGTTGACGGCAACGCGCTCAGCGCTGACAGTGACTTTGCGACGATCATAAAAGACGCAAAGGGCAAAGGGGCCAAAGGCGTTGAACTAACCTTGAAGAGGGAGAATGCCGCATCCCGGAAAGTGCCGCTTGAGTTTGGCTCATACGACATGAACGTGCCCTTAGCAGGCAGGTTGGTTTCGAAGGATATTGGCTTAATCGAACTTCCAACATTTGGGGGCAATTTTGCGGATCAACAAAAAGCCATGGAAGAGGCAAGTCGATTTGCCGAAAGCGTACAGAATCTGATCCGGAACCTCGATCAGGGAAATCTGGCTGGGTGGATCATCGACCTCAGGGTAAACAATGGGGGAAACATGTGGGCGATGCTGGCGGGAGTTGGTCCGATCCTTGGAGAAGGTGAGGCTGGCGGGTTTGTCTCTGCCCGCGGTACGGTTAAATGGGTCTATCGGGATGGCCAGGCGATGGTCAACGCGATGGGCAACAATAGCGTAACCACCAGCGTCGCCACACCCTACAAAGTAAGGAACGAGAATTTGCCGGTTGTTATTTTGACTGACGACATTACCGCCAGTTCCGCCGAAGCTGTGGTGATTGCCTTCAAAGGGCGACCTAAAACGCGCTTTATTGGCATGCCAACCCGAGGTGTGCCAACAGGGAATTTCCCAATCAAACTCAGTGACGGCGCAGTCCTCAACCTAACTACCGTTTTGGAGGCTGACCGGATGGGTAAAACGTACGACGGCAAGATCGCGCCGGACATTGAAATGATGACTGACTGGGCGTTGTACGCCACGGATGATGAGCCAGTGCTCAAGGCGGCTATGAAATGGATCAAGAGTCAGAAATAACGGTCGAAGAATTCTCTGACGGACCAGGGATCTGAGACTACTCTTAATCAATGATACTTTCGGACAGAAGGAAGGCTCGCCGGCAATCATCCGATTTGCTATCGCAAAGCATACAGTAGCGTCGCGCGTAGTTTCCCCGACACGAGGCCAGCATTCGAACTAACCGGGATGTGGCTGCAGGCCTGAAGACTTATTCATGAAATTCTGATCGCGGAAGAGCCCGATCTCTTTCGCCCACCTCCCTGGTCAGTCGGCCAGGTAAGCCTCTCCTGAATGCATGGGTTCCAAAAACCGGTGGGCAACACCGGATCTAACACATCGCTGGCCACAGAAAGATCATCCCGCATGGAAGATCGAAACAAGACGACATGTTGAGACCATAGAACTGGGGGGAGACTAATGAAGTGCCTGGCCTTGATCTTTTTCTTAGCGTTGCAAGTAGTCCCATCAGGGCAAACTAAGGGCAGGCGAGTGAAAGTTTCACAGCCTGATATTCTTGCTGAAGGTGTCATCTCTACCAGAGATGTGTTCGCCTCAGCTTTTACGCCACGCGGCGATACAATCTATTTCACAAAATCCACTCTTGACCGAAGCCAGATGAAGATCATGGTCTCGCACAGAAACGGGCAGGAATGGACTGTGCCCGCAGTTGCGGAGTTTTCAGGTAAGTACAGGGACCTGGATCCGTTCGTTTCTCCGAATGGCTCTCGGCTCTATTTCAATTCTGATCGACCTGTTGCCGGCAAGCCAGTAGTCAAAGACACCAACATCTGGGTAATGAACAAGACAAAGTTTGGTTGGACACAGCCTGAGTATCTACCCGCGCCCATTAATTCAGAGTATGCAGATTTTAATGTGACGGCTACCTCTCGCGGGACCTTATACTTTGCGTCAAACAGACCAGGCGGCAAAGGCGGCGTAGACATTTACCGGTCGAGATTCGTCAAAGGAAAGTTCACTGAACCTGAAAACGTGGCGGCAGTGAATACTGAGTCGAACGATTCAAACCCCTATGTTTCACCCGATGAGAAGTTTCTTCTTCTTGTCTCAAATCGTCCCGGCGGTTACGGTCTGGACGACTTGTACATTAGCTACAACCAAAATGGCGCCTGGACTACGCCGCAGAATCTAGGAAGCACGGTAAACACCTCGGATGCTGAGTTCTGTCCATTCTTCTTACCCAGCAGGAAGCTCTTCTTTTTCTCAAGAAGCTACTTCGTTGATGAAAAGCGCGTAGGCGAGAACATTTACTCCGTCGATCCAAGCGCTCTGGGTCTGATGGTGCACTGACTACCGCGGTCGACGGAGCCGAGAGCGATTGAGTCGTACCCCTAACCGATCGGAAACTCCAGATTTCACGGTGAGATGCGAGACATTAAAAAGGCGAATGCCTCAGATATGAAACCGGCCGTCGTTGTTATCGATGTGCAAGTCGGCGTCTTCGAGACCGAGCCCGGACCGCTCAATAAGAAGGATGTGCTAGCGCGTATTAACCAGGTTACTACTGCCGCCCGCGTTGCCGGTGCGCCAATCGTCTTCCTCCAACATGATGGGAGTCCAGAGGAACAGTGGCTAACGCCTTTTACGGACGACTGGATGCTGCATCCTTTGCTTAGCGTCAGCAGTGCTGATCGAGTCTTTCGGAAGAAAACCTGTGATGGCTTCTATGAGACGGAGTTGGAATCTTACCTCCGTGGCAAAGGCGTCGAGACCATCATCGTCATGGGATACGCGACCGACTTTTGTGTTGATACAACTATCCGCTGTGCAGCTAGTAGAAGGTTCAGTGTCATTGCGGTGACGGACGCGCATACCACAAAGGATCGACCGGTTCTCGAGGCGGAACAAGTCAGAGCGCATCATGAGTGGGTCTGGTCAAACCTGATTTGCCCGAGGGGAGTGGCCCTCTTATCAGCTGATGAGGTTATCAGGAAGTTTCACGAACAGGTGTGAAAACCAATTGAGCAAAACCTCAGAGCGTCAACCGGGATCACAATTGCAATTTGGCCGGCAACTTCTGCCACGTAGTCTCAAACCACCGTTCTGAGTTCCACAGCTCTATCAGCCAATCGCAACGTTGCTGAAACAGGGGCCTTCGTCAGGATCCGCGGCCGCCGTCTGGAATGCGACAAATGCACCAAATTATGATCTGCGGTGGGGTGTTACAGCGTTCCCTCCAACCTGCTGATCTGTCGCAGTGCCTCCACGACTGTTTCCGAAACCGAGTTGCCCGGTTCCGTGTACAGCAACCTGAAGTAGAGGCTGCGTAAGAAGTTTTTTCGGTTCTGCAATTGATAATTGTCCTCCAGGCGCGCCGGCACAAAATCTTGCACCCAGCGTGTGACTTCATCATTTGTGAGCAGATTACGTTTTAGCACCGACACGACTGCTGTCACTAGCCGCTCGTCCTCCCCGTGCAGATACCCGGACCCGGATGCGGAGGCTGCTTCTTGAATCACGTCCAGCAACTCTAACAAGCCTGTCCGATCAAGTTCCGTCGCTTGTGCCAGTTGATCGAGAGCGTCTGCCGCGTGCGCCACCGCGTGGGCCCAGCCTTTTACCGGGACCATCCCGCGCAAGTCGCGTTCACCGCGCAGGTAGCGCAGCATGTCCGTCTTCGTTTTCTCGATCTCGCCGGTGGTCAGGAAAGGCTTGCGTCGATGTGCGATCAAGACTTGCTCGACTACGAGCGCAGAGAAGGCGCGCGTGAAAACTGAATCTGTCTCATGTTCGCCCAGGTGATAAAAAAGATGACCGCCATCAGTGGCGATTCGCAACAGTGCGCGCAATTGTTCAGGCCGAAAACGATTGTCGTCGACAATCCACTGCTTGAAGGTACGCCAAATTAACCTGTCCCGTAACTCCGGGTCGGATACGCCGATGTAACGTGCCATCACCAGCGTAAGCCGGAACCGATCATCCGGCGATGGCACATCGTAGCCACGCTGAGCTATGAGGCGTAACTCCTCCTTCAACTCGCGGGCCGACCGGGGCTCGTTCCTGCCGCGAACCGCTGGGCCAAGCTGGTGACCGCGCCCACTTTCCTGCCCGCGCAGATTCGATGAATATTTTCCGAACAATTGGAGAGCGATCATCAGCACCAGAACCTGCTTCTTCATGCGAGACGATTTCATTTGTTTTCTCCAAGTTTGTAGCTCGGCTTGATGGCTGCGGACTCAAGGCAAACTATGGTTGTCGGATGAGAGTGTTATGGGCAGAGACGACTTGCCATCGTCCCTGTCTCCTGGCATACACCCTGGTGAAGCGCACCTGGCGCGTATTAACTTCGCTACCTTGACCTGCTCGCTGAGTCGTTGACCGTCCGGTCACTACCGCCGCGTCTCCATACACGCGCACCATAACCTCGTCGTTGTCAATGGATATGATCTTGAATGAGCCGTCCTTCAGGAACTCCATCAATTTGGCTTTGGTCGTAATCGAGCCATCAGGGTTTATGTTCACCCAGTTGTCGGCCAGGAGACGGTCGTGCGCTTCAATGTCATTCTCCAAGGTTGCCTCTCGGCCTTCCTTTTCAAGTTGCCGGATTATTGTTTCGGGGGTGTAGCTATCGCTCGCTTTCTGTGCCGTTTGGGCTGACGTGACGAGACAAGCAACGCATACCATTGCGAACATCAGAATGACCTGTTTCATTGGCTTAGCTCCTGTGCGCCGGGATAAACCGGCAGGTTGTATTGAATGAAAGTTTCAAACGTTAAAGGTCTAGCCAACCGTGACGACCCCGAGTCATGCGGTGACGCTCGTAAGAGCGAGGTCGAAGCGTTGACA